>Ga0213875_10000780_pt1 | contig 23789 bp, 26 predicted proteins | sample BarmaccomBMRX_R8_FD_160105 | JGI IMG/M metagenome (GOLD analysis project Ga0213875, IMG submission 160105) | Root-associated microbial communities from Barbacenia macrantha in rupestrian grasslands, the National Park of Serra do Cipo, Brazil - RX_R8 | ecosystem: Host-associated > Plants > Roots... | reverse complement strand
ACTGGACACCCGCGCGTTCACAGGCGAACTCAGGGTCGACACCGATTATGTCTATGACTTCAACCACCCCGCCGATCACACCATCGGCGGGTCTAGCGAGGTCTTCCGATCCGGCGAAGTGCAGCTAACGCAATTTGGAGTCGGGGGCGATTTTCACTGGGATAACGTGCGCGGTCGCTTGATGACGCAGTTCGGCATGTACTCGGAAACGACGCCTCGCAACGATGCAAGCCCCGCGTTAGGCCAGTGGGATCTCGATACTGCCTACCGTTACATTTCCGAAGCCTATGGGGGCTATCACTTCAATGTAATGGATGGCATCAACGTCGACGCGGGCATTTTTATGTCTTACATCGGTCTGTTCAGTTACTACCAATTTGATAACTGGGCGTACCAGCCGTCGTATGTCTCCTCAAACACCCCGTGGTTCTTCAATGGCGTTCGAGTTCAAATCTTCCCAAATCAAAAACTCAAAATCGAGCCATGGTTCGTCAACGGCTGGCAATCTTATGGCAAGTTCAATAAGGCGCCGGGTCTCGGCGTGCAGATTGCGTACCGGCCGAATGGATGGCTTGCGTTCGTCGGCAATCAATACGAAGGAACGGACACGCTCGGCATTCCGGGCCGCCATCGCGTCCACACCGACGACAGTGTGCAGGTTAAGTACTACGACAATCCCCACCGGTTCTTCGACAAAGCAGCGATGTCAATCACGATAGATGCCGGCTGCGAATTTGGCGCGAATAGCGGCGTCAGTTGCTATGGAGGAAATCCACGAAAGCCGTCGCAATACTTTCTCGGCTTTATGCATTACCAGCGCTTCTGGTTCGATCACGACCTGTTCGGTGTAACCATCGGCGGAGGCGCCATCAACAATCCAGGCCGGTATCTGGTTCTACTTCCGCCGATTGATGGCGCAACTGCCATTTCAGGCACGCCGTACTTTACGGAAAATCCGGGGAATCCCTTCAAAGCCTGGGATACGTCGTTCACGTTCGACTATATGCCGAAACAATTCATCACCTGGCGCTTCGAGTACAACTATCGCGCCTCGAACGTTCCCTACTTCACCGGGCCTGGGGGAATTACGCCGCCGGGCGGAAATAACGGCAATCCCGCGGCGCCCGTCCCCGGCTGGAATCCGGATCTCCGTAAGAGCGAAAATCGGATGACCATTGCGGTCTTGGTGAAAATGTAAAGATTACTTGTGCATTCCAGCTTTTTCGTTTCTGCATCGTTGCTACTGATTTCGCTATGCCCTATCGCTGCGGCGCAAGAGGCAACGCCTTCGAACACTCCTGACCTTCAGCAGCAGGTCATCGACTTACGCGCTCTTGTCCAGAAACTTCAATCCCGGGTCGACGAATTAGAAAAGAACGCCAAGCCGCAATCAGCCGACAACTCGCAGTCAACCAACGCCGCCCCCCAGCAACAGCCGCAATCCCAAGCGGCGGCATCCCAAGCCGCTCCATCCCCTCCAACCGCCGGCCCGGACTTCTTGCACGGCACGACGATCAATTTTCTATTCGACGGATACTACGGCTACAACTTCGATAACCCGATCGGGCGAGTCAATCTCCTCCGCGCTTATGACGTGAGCAGCAACGCCTTCAGCATAAATCAGGCCGGAATTGTCCTTGAGAACGCTCCCGATCCATCGAATGGCAAGCCGTGGGGCGTGCGTCTTGATCTGCAGTACGGGCAGGCGACGGAGACACTACAGGGCAATCCCGCGAATGAACCGCGTCCCGACATTTACAGAAATATCTTTCAGGCGTACGGAACGTACGTGATTCCGGTAGGTAGCGGATTGACTGTGGACTTCGGCAAGTTTGCCAGCTCGCTTGGAATCGAAGGCAATTACACCAAAGATCAAATCAATTATTCACGTTCATTCTGGTTTGATTTCTTGCCTTTCTATCACATGGGGATTCGCACAAACTACAAATTCAACAAGAAACTGGCGTTCAATTACTGGATTGTGAACGGCACACAGCAGACGGAACCATTCAATGGGTTCAAAGACCAGTTTTTCGGTTTCACCGTTACGCCCAGTGACAAGATCACGTGGAACATTAATTACTATCTAGGCCAGGAGCATCCCGACACCATATACTTCCCCAACGGCGACGCTCCGCCGAACGCTCCGACGCTGCAGGGTGTGCCGTTCGAACCGATACCGGATGCGCCCTCGGGCAAGCTTCACATTTTCGATTCCTATGTCGCTTACCAGATCAACCCGAAACTCCTGTTTCAGTTAGAAGCCGATGACGAGATTGAGCGTCTCTTGACATCCTCCGCGCCGGAGCACACGGATGGGGGAGCGATTTATCTTCGGTACCAGCTCGCGCCCAAGTGGGCCCTGGCTGGCCGGGGCGAATATCTTTCAGATCGCGGCGGTTTGTTCACTGGGCTAACCCAGGCCGTAAAGGAAACAACCTTTACTACGGAATATAAGTTTGCTGAGGGATTTCTTGCTCGCGGAGAATGGCGTAGGGATTTCTCGAATCAGCGATATTTTTATACCGATGTGTTGGGCATGCTCTCCAAAGAACAAACTACGGCGACACTCGGCCTCGTGTGGTGGGTGGGCGGCAAGCAGGGATCCTGGTAAGCGCCCGCGGTCAGGCGAGCGCAGCGCGAGTCTTCTTCGGAAGCCGGCCAAGAACGGTTCGGTAACTCTCGAGCAGCAGTTCGCGCAGCTCCGCATCGGCTAGGGATTCCGGCGTCTCGAGCGCGATCCATTGCGCCCGCGCTAGATAGGGCGCACGAATGATGCCGGGCCGCTCCAGCAGCTCGGGGAACCGTTCCGGCGAGCACTTGAACGACAGAAAGGGACCGACCGGTTCCACGTTCATAACTGCGAACATTTTGCCGCCGATCTTGAACACAACATCGCTGCCCCACTGCAAGCCCTCGGTCACGTGAGGTAGCGCTAGGCAATAGGCGCGAACCTGTTCCAGATCCATCCGCGCTCACATGCCTCCGCCTACTTGCTTAGCTGCCTCGTTTAGCAGATCCGCTTCGTTCTGGAAAGCCTTGCCGACCCGAATGATCTGTTCGTCGGCTTCGGCCCACCGCTTCTGCTCGATCGCTTCGCGCACTCCGGGAATCGTCTTCACGCCGTATCCGGTGTAAAAACCGGGAGCATACACAAGATTCTCAAACCACGGACGGTTGGGCAGACCCGCCGAGTCCGTCAGCAGACGCTCACTTTGAATCAGCTTCGCATTTACTTCGGGTGACGCATGGTCGCCGGCTGCGGCCAGAGCTTTGTCGTAGGCCGACGCGGCGCGAGTGAGTTCATCCGCAGCATTATCGAGCGGCGCGAAATTCAGATACGGAGGTACGGGCTCCTTCGATGGCGGCACCATCTTCTTCTTGGGATCTGCAATGGCCTCATATACGCCATCATCGATATCGCGATTCTGTTCTTCGATTTTCTTGCGGTCATCCGTTGCGAGCTTTTTCAATTCCGCAACGTAAGTGTTGATCGTGTCCGCGAAATTTGAGAACTGAAACGGCAGCACGCCCGCATTCGCCAGCCGCAGGACCATCGTTCCCGCCGTTTGCGCAAGAGCGCGCCCGTAAACAAACGTCGTATCGGAGAAATGCGTGTACCAGTAGAAATCGTCGTAAATGGAGTGATACTGGCCAGCGCCGAAATCTTCCCCGCCGAATCCGATATTCAGGCTCGCGACGCCTAGATGATCGATGAACGCCGTGTAATCGGAGCCGGATCCGAGCGCCCCGATGCGCAGATCGGCGCGAGACTTCAATTCCGCTCGTTTGTCGGACGGCGCTCGCGATTGTTCCTCGAGGCGCAAGCGCTTCCAAGCGCTCATTTTCGTTTCCGGATCGTCGATGTCCTTGATTACTCCGTTTACGAACTCTTCAAGCGAGTGCGACCCTTGGGCGGAGAAGAAACCTCGTCCGTTGCCGTCGGAGTTGATGTAGGCGACGGCGTGCTGCTTTAATTCCTCGGCGTGCGTTTCAGCCCACTCAGTCGACCCGAGCAGCCCGGGCTCTTCGCCGTCCCAGAAACAATAGATGATTGTCCGGTCGGGTTTCCAGCCTTGCTTCAACAGCTCCGAGAGAGCGCGCATCTCCTCCAGCTCAGGGCTGGCGCCCGAAATCGGGTCCTCGGCGCCATTGACCCATCCGTCGTGGTGATTGCCGCGAACGATCCATTCATCCGGATATTTCGACCCCTGTATGTGCACGACAACGTCGTAGAGCGGCTTCTGATCCCAATTAAAGTTAATGCGAAAGTGCACCTTCGTGGGACCGGGCCCCACGTGATAAGTCAAAGGCAGTGAGCCACGCCACGATTCGGGTACCAACTCGCCTTGCAGCCCTTTTAATAACGGCGTCGCGTCCTCGTACGAGATCGGCATCACAGGAATCTTCGTCAGCGTCTTTACTTCGCTCAGCGGAAGGCGTTTCGCATTCGCAGTCGCACCGATTCCGGGCGTCAGCGGATCGCCGGGATATACCGGCATGTCCATCACGCTGCCGCGTTGCGCGCCGAAGGGCGGACGCATCGGCCCTTCGGGGTAAACATCACCGTTAAAGTACCCGTCATCGTAAGGATCGGAGTAGATCAGGCAGGCGACAGCGCCGTGCTCAGCGGCAACTTTGGGCTTGATTCCTCGCCATGACTTGCCGTATCGCGCGAGCGCGATGGCGCCGTGGACAGACACACCCATGCGCTCGAGTTCCTTGTAATCGTCAGGAGTTCCGTAGTTGACGTACACGACAGGCGCGGTCACATCCCCGTCAATCGAATACGCATTGTAAGTCGGTAGTTGCTCCGATTGCTGGTTCGAGGTCGGATCGACCGATAGCGCCGGCTCACGCAGCTTGGCTGTGTACCGGACAGGCTCGATCATCTCGACCACGCGCTGTTTTGGGGTGGGAAACAGGACTTGAAAATTCTCGATACCCGCATCGAGCCCCCACGACTTTAGCTGCGCAAGGAGCCACTCGGCATTGTCCCTGTCGTAGGGCGATCCGACGTGATGCGGCCGCGCGGACAGCCGTCGCATGTTTTCGCGAATTCGATCCGGGTCGGGAATTTCGCGGAACTTCTTTTCCCATCCAATCTCGACCGCGGCATTTTGCTGCGTGTAGCCGCGCAACGATTGTGGCGCGTCAGCAGCTTGGACACCTAAAACTACTACGATTGCAACAGCAGATCCGAAACGCATACGCGCGTATTGTAACGTGACACGGAAACCGCGCGACCGCCGTCGCGATCAGATCGACACACCAGCTTGCCGGGATTTCCTCTGCCACTCCTCAGCTTGCTGAGGCTTGTTCCAATCGCGATAGAGCTTCACGGTCGAGCGAGCGGCGGCCTGTAGATCAAATGCTTCCTCGGCGGGAATAGTGGCGCGGAGGTCAAGCATCTTTTGAAAGCCGCCGACCAGCAGCGGCTCGGCGCGGGCGTATTGTATTTGCGCCACGAGCGCGGCGCCGAGCGCGCATACAACGTTCTGTTCTTGCCAAACGCCCGTTCGCGCCTTTGCCAACCCCGCCGTCGCCTCTTCGAGCAGATGCTCGGCTTCACTGTATCTGCCTTCGATGAGGTAGACCCATCCCAGGTCGCCCACGCTGTTGAGCGTACCTGGATGGCCAATGCCGAGTTTGCGGCGCCGGCCGTCCGCCGCCTCCGTGAGCAGCGCTTCGGCCTTGTCGTACATGCCTCGGTACCGGTAAGCCGCGCCCCAGTCGCTCAGCGTCACAAGCGTGATCGGGTGATCATTGCCTAGAACACGGCGTTGCGTGTTCAAGACCTGCGAAAAGAGCGCATCGCCTTCAGCATATTTGCCACTTTGAAGGCAGGCCCACGCAATGCCTTCCGTCATGATGAGTGTGTCGCGATCCTGCTTTCCCGCGAACTGTTCGAGACCCTCGACGGATTGCCGGTAAAGGGTCTCTGCTTCCGCGAACTTGCCTTCGAACCCGACGGTCATCGCCAGCAGATTACCCGTGGCAGCGAAAGGATGACGTTTCGGTACGCCTCGCGCTCGCAGCATGACGCCAATGATTTGTCTTTGTACGCGCTCGGCTTCAGCGTATTTTCCCTGCCATATGTAAACGGTCGCAAGGTTGTCTTCGATTGCGAGGGCGCCGGTCGAGTTCTCCCCCTGAACACGTCGCCAGTGAGTTACCAGCTCACGATTGAGCGCCTCAGCTTGCGCGTACTTGCCCTCCTCCTGATAAATCTCAGCTACGGTTTGCGCGGTCAAAAGGGTGTCGCGATTTTCGGAGCCGAGGACGCGGCGCTGGGTAGCGAGGGTCTCGGTTGAGATGTTCTCCGCGTCTGTCAATCTTCCCTCGCGACGATAAACTTCCCCGAGCGCATACTTTGCCTGTAAAGTGCTGGGATCGTTGCGGCCTTGCAGCCGCGTACGCAGTTCGACTGCACGCTCCAATTGCGCTTGAGCTTGAGGATACAAAGTCATATCCGCATACGTCGCGCCGACCATGTGGCGGATGGATGCCTCGGCCATTGGCGTGCGGCTGAATTTGCCGCTGATTTTCGCGGCTGCGCGGTCGAGTGCAGCTCGGACGGTGAGATTTAAGTCGGGCTTCGCGGCGCCACCGGAATTTTGCGTATCTTGTGTCAGGACGCGACCGCGTTCCGCTGCCTTCCGAACACTGGCTCCAAGAACTCCTGCACGATCTTGCCATCCACGAAGTGCCGCCGGTTCTTGCTGAACACGGTCGCATCCCAATTCGGTCCATCCATGTCCAATCCCACAAACCAGTGAAACAGAAGGTTGTAATTGAGTCGCTACATCAGGCATGCGCTCACTAGCGGTCGAAAATAGTGTCTGAAATAACAAAGGCTCGCAGCAACTTCTCGGGTGCGATGGAGCGTCCCAGGTTCGAATAGAGCGACCCAAACTTCGATGACAGCTGCCCCAAGACGTAGTCGCTGGTATGCTGAACTGCTCGTAACGGGGGACCCTTCGGCACGCGTTCTCCCGGCGAAAGGCAGCTGAAGAGCCGACACTGTTCTTGATCGTCTCTACGCATACAACAAGGACGACCATATCTGTTCTGAGTTGGCTCCGAAACTTATTTTTTAGCACCCTCTGGAAGGCGGCTCGCAGCCATGAGTGGCTGGTTCACGAACTTAGCTAGCTTTCAAAGTGCAGTTACTAAGTTCTAGGCGATTACGCGATCATCTGAGTTGTTGCTAACCTCTCGCGAGCGATAGCTTCGTCGTGCTGTTTGACCCCAGGTTTGTAGCTCGCCACAAGCCTTGCCACGACTACCGCAATGAAGAATATGCCTGACATGCTTTCGAGCGAGGCAACGATACGCACATACGGACTTAGAGGCGCAATCGGTCCAGCGCCGATGCCGGTCAGGGTCGCCATGCTCACGTACAAGAACGTCGCGGTGTCGTTGGCTGGAACCGGTTGAGTGAACGCGTGGTCGATGAAGCGATTCAGAATCCAATACAAGCGGCCGAATGCGGTTGCGATTACAAGGTAGCTGATAAACGCTTTGGCCATTGCGCTCCGCGGATTATTCGCCTCTGAACGGAAATGATCGAAGATCGCCCACAAAATGGAGCACGAAAGCGCCAAGCCTAAGACGGGCGGCACCATTGCGAACGCATCGTTATGCTTTCCAAACGCGGCGATGATTCTTACGACCATCCAAATCACACCGACCGGAAACACGAGACGACGAACGATGGCGCGATTCGCCATATACCCGATGCCACATAGCACGATCAACAGCGGCGCGAGTCCGAGCAGGGCGTTGATACGGGCGTGCGTATCCGCGAGCGGCGAGACGAGCAGCTCAGCCACAAACGCCCACATGAGAATTTCTATACGGTACGGGAAGAAGAACTTCGAAGGCCAGTGGGGGCTGGTCATGAAACTCATAATACCGGGTTTCCGGGTATTTCATGCGTTGCGAAGACAGCGAGCGAGCCGCGTGGCGGGCGGTAGGTCTAAGAGCGCACTGATGCCGAGTGGTTACGCTTTCGCGTCTGCGGCGCGCTTTCGGAAGGCGGCTTCTCCGGCGTCGGACACCTGAACCCACTTCGGGTCAGGCGAGGTTTCGGCATGGTAGTTGTCATGCCAGTTCCACCACTTGTAGGGCGGGCTCTGAGGGTAACCGTCGGGCGAATTCTCCCAAGTCTCCTGACGGCCGAGCGGTGTGACATCAAGAAAGCTCCAGGTAGATCCCATCGCTTCGTCGCCGCGGTTATTGATGAAGTACGTGCGGAAGATTTGGTCTCCGTCGCGGATGAATACGTTGTGGCCGTGCCACTCGGCCACGCCGAAGTCGGTGTCGAAGGTATCGGTGATGGTGTACCACGGCATGTTCCAACCCATTCGTGTCTTTAAGCGCTCGATGTCGTTCTGGGGCGCGCGCGAGGCGTACGCGAGCGTGGTGTCGCGGGCGTTCAGATGGGCCAGATGGGCGACCTGATCGGCGCCGAAAGAGCAGCCGCGGCAGGCGTGCTCGGGCCAGCCGAACACGCCGGGCTCGAAGAACGCGCGATAGACGATCAACTGCTTTCGACCCTCGAACAGATCGAGCAGGCTCACCTTGCCGGTGGGGCCCTCGAACTCGTACTTGTTCTCCACGGCCATCCACGGCATCCGCCGACGCTCGGCCGCTAGCGCATCACGAGCGCGAGTGAAGACCTTCTCCCTGACGAGAAGTTGCTCGCGCGCGGTTGCCCACTCCTCGGGCGACACGATAGGGGGTGTATTGATGGGAAGGTCCGCTTTCATCTGGTCCATGTGTCTCTCCTTTTTCAGGCGCGCGGACGATGCAGTGAAGACAGGGGATTTGTGACGTAGTCGCAACGCGTGCATCGCATCCTGCATGTCGGTATTCTGACGTACGGGAAGCGAAATCGGTTCGATGCTGCTTGAAAAAACCGCCGCTTCAATGCGCGTCCAGACCGTCGAGACGGAAGACTAAATACGGGCGGCCATGACGAGCGCTGTAGCCGCTGTGATAGCGCGGTTGCTCGTCGAGGCGAGACGCGCTGATATAAATGTTGCCGGCGGCGTCTTCAGTGAACGTGTCGGGCCAGTCCAGCGCGCTCGATTGAAAGATCGTTTCCAGATGCCCTTTGTCGTCGCGCCGCCGCACAGCGTTATGTTCCGGATCACTGAAGTACAGGCGTGACCTTGAATCTAGCCAAATACCGTCGGTAGGAAAGAGATTCGTTACCGCCGCTGCCACGCCCGAGGCGGCATCGGCGCTCTGATCACGCAGCAGAAAAGTCGGCACGCTCCACAGCGTGTCTGAGTTGATCGGCTTGTAGTAAAGCGTGTCGCCGTCTTTTGACAGCTCAAGGCTGTCAGAGTTGAAGATCGCCGGTTTACCGTCGGGCTGCTTCAGCTCGAAGCCGTGCACAATCACCGGAATATTGGGATTGCCGAGCACTGAATGATTGCCGTCCAGTTTGCGCCATGCTTCGCCCGTTGTGATGTCGAGGACGACGATGCCGCCGTGGCCGCTGTCAGTGAGATAGGCGAAATTCCGTGTGTTGTCGATGCGGATGTCATTCAAGTAGCTATCTGGAAGCGTCACGGATTCCATTGGAAAGACCTGGCTCACCTTGTTGGTGGACAGATCAATGCGCACGAGTTTCGGGCCGTGCGGAACGGGCGAGGTGAGCAGCGGAGCCGCGGCGTCCACCACCCACAGTGTGTCTGCCCTGTCCACAACCACAGCTTGGACACAAACGAAGTGAGTGGCGGCGCTTTGAGGTTTGCCGTCCCAACGGTTCCATTCGAAGTCCGGATAGGGCTGGTCTTCCGCACCCGCCGTGTGGACGATAACGGCGTTCAAATAGCGATCGGACCAGCGCGGGAAATTGACGAACAAGCGGCCATCCGGGGCCGCGCTGATGCCGGTCAATTCGAAGTGGCGGTTCTGGTAGGCGATTTGGGATTGCGCGACGCCGCAGTCATCCGACTGCGCGACAGCGAAGGCGGCGTAGAAGCCGCAGAGCAATAGAAGATGTCTCATGCCGAAGGTGGGAATAGCGCCCGAGGGCAAGGGTTTCCACGGGGAATTTCTAGGTTAGGGAGGGCCTGACTGGCATGGCTGGCGGGCTGAGTCGAAAATTCGTCGTTCGCGGCACCTCCTTGCGCAGACGTTCGGCGAAGGAGAAGAGGTAAAAGGTTAGAAACCCGACGGGTCCGAAGATGGCAAACAGCGAGACGGTATCTGTAATTTCGAACTGCTTCCGGGCGAGCGTGTTGTTCGAAGCAAGGGTCGGGAGTAACAGCATAAGCAGAATCTCGACGCCGCGCAGGGCGAAAGTCTCCCGTTTTTCCAGTGGTCAGTCGGTCAGCGTGTGCAGAGCGACAATAGCGAGTACGCTCACAGCCGCCAGGCTCGCGCCGGCGACAAGTATTGTGGCGAGATGCCTACGCCCGATAGCTAGGGACTGCCGGGTTGCTGTCCTCAACTCAGCGTCCTTGCGCCATTGCGAACAAAGAGTTGCGAAGCCAATAAGTAGAACGAGTGCTGGGAGAGCCATCAGAAACAGCCATAAAGCAGTGTGCGGTCGAGCGGCGTACCACATGACGATCTGCTGGGCAGTATGAGCCGGTTCGTATTGCTGCGGCTGCAGATTACGCAGGAACAGGGCCGTCATGAAGAGAGCTGCGGGCGCAATAAAAAGAAGCTCGACACTTGCGGTTGCCGATCGTGGTATTCTCATATCTACTTTATATTGCAAAGTGGAGGGCGGACGCAAGTCATCTCGGCCGGGATACTTCGCGATTGGCGAGCGCCTGCTCTTTCATAAGCCGACGATTGCCCGGCTCCCGTATGACCAAGATGGAAGGGCTTTCGACCACGGACCTCAAAACACTGCGCCAGTATCAGAAGAGGTCGCTAACGGGCGGGAAGGTCAGGATCAAGCTCAGGACGAGGAGTGTGAGAGCAATCGCGCTAACACGACCTGCAGGAACTGTCTTTTTTCGCAAACGCCACTCCAAGATGCCCCAAGTGAAGAGCCACAAAGAAATGCCAAAGGTGGTTACGCCTGAGAGTACGCCGGTCGGTTTGTAAAAAACAAGACTGCGCCTAACAAGGACCGAGTTATCGGCGAGGATGGCCAGGAGCGCCAGAACGAAGCAGCCGATGCCAGCCGACAAAATGGCGGCCAGCGCGGAGCCGTTGGTCAGGGGCGGAGTGTCAGGTGCAGCGACATTGTACGGCCTTTTCACTTGGCCTCTCCGGCAGTCACGTGAATGGTGCTGCCGCCGCGAACCGGTGCGTACTCGTCGATCTCCGCGCCGAAGAAGCCGGCAATTCCCGCGGCAACAAGGGAAGCCACGGCAAAGACGAGCACGGCCAATCGAAGCTGGCGATGGTTCCTGAGGTCGCGGCCATACCTGATAAACACAAACGCCACCATTGTGATTGAAATGGGAGCAAACCAGGCGACGTGCTCCTTCCACTCCATTCCGAGCGAGTGCCAGCCGACGGTCGCAGGGCTCGATATCAGCAGGCGTTGCGGAAACAGAGAGAGATTAACCGTCCCGCGCGGAGGCGTTGCGCGATACCAGGGGTAAATGGCATACGTTCCGCTGAGTACGGCGGCCCATGCGAGCACAGCCATCGTGATGAGGTAAATGCGCATGAAGCGGTCGTGTCCGCGAGTGGACTCGGGCAAAGTGGGCGAGACAGTCAGCCGATAAAGCTCCATCAGTGCACCGGAACATGCGAGTAGATAGAGCCCGCCGAACAACATGCCATGAATCAGTGTCCAGAGGGCGCGTTCCGTGATCTCCATCGACCGTCTCTTTTCGCGCGGATCAGCGTTGCATCGTTGCGACCCGCGTCATTGCCATCCCATTCCGTTCAACGCCGGAGACCCTGGTATGTGCATCGGCTCCGGCAATCTCAGGTCGCTTGAATCCGGTTTCTTCTTATCTTTTCCCCATGTCCAGTAGAAGCCGACATATGCATACTGTTCGGTTTGGCCGAGAACGGAGTGACCGTAGCAAAACAGGAATTGCTCTCCCTCGTGATGCTTGAAGTGATAGTATCCGCCGAAGTCGATCAGCGTGGAGGCCTCGGTTTGGGGTGTAGCGTAGCCCTCGGCCCCATGGGAGAAGATCTCGCCGCCAAGTTCGAGGCGTTCGCCGAAGCCGTATTTCAGTAAGAATGCGCCGTAAGGGAAAGTTCGGTAGCCGGTTTGCGGAACGACGACCGCGCCCCCGCCGCCGTCGAGCAGCCAGTGCCCGAAATTCTTTTGTAGCCAGAGGGGAACTTTGTACCAAACCTTTCCCACCCCGAGCCCTTTGTTGTAGCTACCGGTCGGCAACTCGAACATGGTGAAGGTGCCGATCTGGGGAATGTACTTCGATTCCTTGATGAACGCGATCTTAGCGCCAAGTTCCATATCGGTGTAGCCGAAGGCGGAGGGGCCAGTTCCGCCGGGAGCGTAGATCGGATTATTGGAGAGGTTGACGGAGCCCCAGGGCGCGATGACGTGTAGCTGCACTCTGGGAATAGCGCCCCAGTTAAATTCGAACGCCGGACCGACGGAATCGATTTCCGCAGGCGTCCCATCCATAGCTCCGAAAATATAAAACTCGTAATGCTGGAAATCTACCGGAACCGGATCGTCCGTTTGGAACGGCGGCCCCTGTGCGCACAGGCTGGAAGCTGCAATGAGGAGCAGCAACACCCTAGGTGCCGTACAATCGAGCATCCGCTGATTTAATTTCATCGACGGGTTGACGAGTGCTCCTGCGGGTTCAGAGTATCATGGAACGTAGTCTAATGTCGAAATCGAAGTCAGAGCTAGAGTGGGCCGCCGCTGATCGCGACTTCTATTCAGGCCTGATCCGGCTCCATGTCCTGCACCACGCAGTAGAGGGTCCGATCTTTGGTCTGGGAATCATTGAGGAGTTGGCGCGTCACGGATACCGCATCAGTCCGGGGAGTCTGTATCCTCTGCTCCAAGGGCTTGAGAAGAAAGGCTATCTGCGATCGACCGAGCAGCGAAACGGGAAATCGCTGCGGCGAGTGTACCGAGCGACCCGGCTAGGACGCAAAGCTTTAGCGGCATCAAAAAGCAAAGTGCGAGAGCTATTTCATGAACTCGTTGAGGAGGACTAGCTCGATTCGGCGATGTGCTCCGTTCAGTGCCGGAAGGGTTATTACTGCTGGTCCGCCACGATGCGCCGCATAATGGATTCAAGCGCCCTGATGCGTTGAGGGACCGGGCGGGAGCCGATGTGTTCGCCGAGTTCGAAATACTCCGAGGATTTACTATAAGCAGGCCAATTCGGAACTCTGTCGAAATTAGGGTTGCCGGTTTTGACGAACTGGACCCAATAGCCGCGCATTAGCTCTCCTAACTTCTGGTCTTCGCTTGTGTGTTCCCAGTCAATGGGAAAAGAGTCGCTCAAGAAGAATAGCTCTTCCCCATGGTGCGCGCCCAGCTTGGATCGCTTTCCCGGATCGACATAAGTGAAGTAATACAGGTATGACTGCACGCCCGCATTCGTCATTGCCTCGGCAATCGAATACGCCCCGGAAGCAAATTCGTCGCTCTCCAACTGTATCGAACGGGTTTTGACATCGGCATCGGAGCTCGCCGGATAAAGTTCGAACTCCTGCCGGAAATATTGTCCCGTGTCTTGCCGCAGATGTCGTTTGTAGTCCCCGACACTCTTTAGATCATCGTGCCCAAAAACCGTCGCCTCGTCGGCATTGCTTCCAACCAGAATTGGGATCTCCATCTGCTTGCCCCTCGCGAAGATCTGCGCCGGCTGCTTGGGAACGATCCAGCCATCGACAATAGCATCGAAGTGCAATCCGGGATCGTCCTTCCACGCTTTCAAGATTTCGCCAGCTGGAGTTTGCCGCAGCTTCCGCAGGACGTCGGCGCCACCGGAAAAGCCGAGATCTCTTACAAGGCGCTCTCCCGATGCCTCGCCAGTTGTGTCGATTGAGTTGTACTGGATAGGTTTGCGGATATCCTCGTTAAGAGTGTCCTGACACTCGCCACTCTCCAAAATTGCCCGCTCGAACAGCCCCTTCGAAAGTGGAGAGGCCATCAGCAAGCACGTGTCGACAGCTCCCGCCGATTGACCCATGACCGTTATGAGGTCTGGATTGCCGCCGAATTTCCAGATATTCTCCTTGATCCACTTCAGCGCCTGCAGTTGATCGAGAAGCCCATAGTTTCCTGACGAATGATGCTTAGATTCCGCAGTGAGGGCAGGATGGGCAAGGAATCCGAATGGGCCGAGCCTATAATTCGCGCTCACAACGACCAAGCCCAGCCGCGAAAGCGGACCCAGCGGCGTCAGCTGACTATAGCCCTGAGTGTTGCTTCCGCCGTGGAAGTAAACCAGAACTGGACGATTTGCATCAGCTCGAAGCTCAGGCGTCCAGATATTCAGATACAGGCAATCTTCATTTCCTTCGATGTGCGGGAGCCATGGGGCCGGGAGTTGCGGGCAAACGGAACCGAAGTTGGTCGCTTTTCGGGTACCAGTCCATTTCAGTGGCGTCTGCGGCGGCTCCCAGCGAAGATCGCCGATTGGCCGCGCTGCATACGCAACTCCGAGAAATGCAGCCGCATTTGGGTCTGAATCGAAATGAATGCCTTCCAGCAAGCCGCTCTGGACATTTACCACCGGCGCTTGTTGCCCGTTCCGTGCCGCAATCACACCCGCGCAGCTTAGCTGCCAACAAATCAGACATATTGCGGTTCGAACGAATCTCCGGGGCATGATCTCTCGCTGATGCTCCCAGCGCCGGCCTACGGATTCGCACGCGAATATTCGCCGCGGAATACCGCATTCCAAGTTTTTCCGTGATCGCCCGATTTCTCCCAGGTCTGTTCGACGTTATCGGAACTCAGCCGTCTTATCGTGACGCGATTCAATACGGGCTCTCCGTTTGGTCCACCGCTCGTGCCTTCAAACTCTGCTAACCCGGCTGACACCTTGCCGGAGGTGAACACATGAACCCTGCCCTCGTTATCGGCAAACATTCCATACCAGCTCTTGTCGTCTGCGCTGTACCCGAAGATGTTCTGTCCCTCATGGCCTTTTCCGTCGGCCCAGTTTTCAACTGCAAGACACTTGTCGAGGGATAGGCTCACGGTGCTGTGGGCATTCCCGGTGGAACCCACAGCCCCGATCTTCCAATTTCCAAGCCAATAGTCGAGTTGTCGGTTCTCCGAATTTGCGGCGCAAGCACCGGCGCGCGTCGCGGCAAACCCATTTGTCGTAAGCCCGAAACTGATCAAAACCGCGAAAAGAGCGGATGTCGAAAAATAGCATTTAAGCGTCGCCATTCTGTTCTCCATAGAAATTCCTCTGCAGATCAAAGTCATCGTTGTCATTCTTCTTCGCTGATGTCTTGCAATTCGCGAGAAGGAACGTGGTGTAGCATCCTCAACGAAACCGAACCTGAGAACTCTGGATTCCGGAAAGGCATGCCGGTCGCATTGCCCTCGATTACCCGTACGTTGCTTCCTTGGAGGCGAGTCCTGAGTGCACCGGCCGATCCAGAATCGATTTCCAGAGCCGTTAATTGAGGCACCAAGCTCCGCAGCAGATCCGTCGTCAAACTCGGTCCAGGGCCAAGCTCGAAAACCTTCGGCCCGAGGTCCGCGTCTCGGATGACCCAGGGAACACGCTGTGGAACCGCGGCCGGCCAACCATCCGAACGGCACAGCCGTTGGTGTACGGGATTCATATTTCCGAACCTTCTACTTCGCAGCGTATCGACTCTCAGCCGTACGCACTTTCGATAAAGTGACAAAGAATGTCGCAAATGCGCAAAACTGGAGTTTTTGAGCGCTCGGAGGACGAGAAGTCACCGATCACAACTCTCGCCCGCGACTACCCAGGCGGTCACGTCATCCCGTTGCATTTCCATGACCGAGATCAACTGGTCTATGCCTCGCGCGGAGTGATGACTATTCGCACTCAATCCGATACCTGGGTTGTTCCCCCACAACGTGCCGTCTGGATACCGGCTGACGTTTCCCACACAATCACGATGTCGGGTTCGGTGGCGATGCGGACGCTGTATCTCAAACCAGGGCTAGCCAAACGACTGCCACACGACTGTTGCGTCGTGAATGTTTCTACATTGCTCAGAGAGCTCATTCTTTATGCCTGCACCTCGGGCGTGCTTAAGAGAACTGTGCGGTGGCAAAACCACTTGATCGGGATAATTCTTTATCAGCTGGAGGCGGTGCAGACGGTGCCCTTGCAGCTTCCTCATTTGTCAGATTCAAGGCTGGTTCGGATCGCTGCAGTGCTTACGAAACATCCCGGTGATGACCGGACACTGGCCGAGCTTTGCCGCGTGGGCGGCGCGAGCAAGAGGTCGATCGAAAGACTCTTTCAAGAGGAAGCCGGTATGAGCTTTGGGAAATGGCGACAGCAACTTCGGCTCATGCAGGCGCTACGCCTCTTAGCGGAAGGCGCAAAGGTAACGCATGCGGCTCTTGAATCTGGTTACAATACGCCGAGCGCGTTTATTTCCATGTTCAGAAAGGCTCTGGGGATCACGCCAAGCTCTTATTTCAAATAAGACGCGAGACTCTTTTCTTTTCCGCAAGAATGACTCGATATAAATGGCCGGTTTCCTGGAATGACCTGGAGAGAGCGCGCTGCGGGCAAGGCCGAACACGGTGATAGGTGCGCGCGAGGCCAAGACAATTGGACCTCGCGCATAGCTCGGGTGTTCGCGAAATGCGTCTAGCCTACAGCTCGCCGGCCGGTCCGAGCGAGTAGATAGACTTTGCTACGGCGAGACAGGCAATGAGTACAACAATAAGCAGGACTCTCCGTCTAAGTTAGTCGTGAATGTTGACAGCGGTACACGGGCAAGGCGGTAAGAAGCGCATAACATAAGAACGGCCAAGCCAAACCGGCAAATCCAACCCGGCTTGATGCCCCGTGGACCGAGCCAAGCTACTAATCCCAGCAGAGCTGTCAGTATAATTCCGGGCAAGGAAACCCAAATGAACGAGAAGGTGCGATACCGCAACGCAAAAGCCCAGTGTGAGGCGGCCGGATGCTCGGTAGCGGCTTCCGCTGTTCAAATCAAAAGCCGGGGCCTGATTCGGCCTCGTCATCACCGATCGGCATCCCCGGCGGCGCTTCGATTGGTTTGGCGGGGACGAATTTAGCCGGGTCGCGCTCGAATTCGTCTAAGCGGGCCACAGCGGCCGCGGCGACGGGACCGGCTGCGGCGAGATGTGGTCGAAGACGATGCAGACGGTCGCGGACGACGGCTTTCACCTCTGCAGAAGATTCCGGATTTGCGGCCAGCGCGAGCATTGCTTCGAGAGTCCGCATTTGGATGGCGTGTAGCACGGCGAGCGCGAGTCCGTTCGCGGGAGGGGCGAGCCACGTTGCCTGGATTGCCGAGTCCAACATTTCTTCGAGGCCGACATTCCGTGAATCGCGAGCATGGTACTCGACCAGGCGGGCAGCGCGCTCGGGATCGAGCAAAAGACTGAGCGTCAGATCCGCGGAAGCTTCCGCCGTCGCGATGGGATCGAAAGTGAGCCCCGTGTGCGCCGGGAAACTTTCCTTTGTCCGTTCGAGCCCGGGCGGGCGCGGCGGCAACAATCGCAACAGAGTCTCGGGCAGCGTCAACGTCTCGGGCGAGATCGTCCTGAGTACCGCAGTGAGCGCCTTGCGCTGGTCGGCGGGTGAAACAATTGCAGTTACTTCCTGCCCGTCGCCGCGAAGCGCATACCGGTAATCGAGGCCGCCGATTTCCTTGACGGCCGCTTCCGTCTGATAGCGCTCCATCAGATAGAGAACGACGAGAGTATCTTCGAGTTGCGCATCGGGCGTGCCGGGCTTGATCGCATTTACGCCAAAGCGATCCAGCGCGATTTTGCGAATACGCAGTACGCGCTCGAGCTCGGCCGCCGAGTCCGGCCCGTTGTCCCACAAATGCGCGTGTGGGTGCGCCGACCCTTTCGGCCGCGCGTCCTCATCGGTGATGAAGTACAGGCCGCGCTTGATTCCAGCCTGCAGAATTTGATCGAGCGCGGCGCGTTCGTCGCTCCCACCCGGAAGTTGGCGATAGCCGTAATCAATGGCGATCTTGTCCCATTCGCCAATGTTCGCGGCGTAGGCTTTTGAAAGATCCGGTCTGCCGTCCGCGCCGATTTCTATAAGTGGGTGAGGGTAGTCCATGACGCTTGCCGATTGAGAGTAGGCGCTCGCGGCAAAGTTATGCGCCAGCCCGAGCGTATGGCCGGTTTCGTGAGCGGCGAGTTGATGAATGCGCGCCAGCACCATTGCGAGCATTGGATTTTGCTCCGGATCGGTTTCACTCGGGAGCGGCTGGTTTGCGGCGTACGGAGAGAGCAGAGCCTCGGCGATGAGGTAGTCCTGGCGAGCGCGCAGACTACCGAGCGTCACGTTGCCCTTCAGAATCTCGCCCGTGCGCGGGTCGGCTAGAGCGTCGCCGTAGCTCCAACCTCGCGTGTACCGGTGTACCCACTGGATGATGTTGTAGCGAATGTCCATGGGGTCGGCATCTTCGGGCAGCAGATCGACCCGGAATGCGTCTTTCCATCCTGCGTTCGTGAAAGCTTGGTTCCACCAGCGCGCGCCTTCGAGCAACGCCGTGCGTATTGGTTCAGGTGCGCCGCGGTCAACGTAATACTGGATGGGTTGCTCGGGTTCGCACAGGGTTTCGCAGCTCGGGTCCTTCTTGATCAGGCGGTGACGAAGAATGAACTGCTGATCCAGCGGCTCGCCGAGCGGGGCGGTGTAATCGCGATAACTTGTGGGAAAGTAGCCGGCGCGCGGGTCGAAACGCCGTGGAGTAAATCCCGGCCCGGGAAGTTCGATAAAGCTTTGGTGCTCTCGCACTGTCAGAGCATGTTCATCCGGCGTCACATCCTGAACGAAGCTACGAGCCTCAGGAGCTTCGGAGGTAAATGTCAGCAGCGCTTCTACTTCGGTATTTTTGGGGAAGACTTTGGTCTGGTCCGTGACGATCGAGGATCGAGGCGCATCGAGTTTGTATTGCCCTTGATGCATCCTTGTGAGGCGCTCGCCTACGCCATGCGCGTCGCGCACGAAGAAATCTGTCGCGTTGACAAGAACGGCGCCTGAGCTGTCTTCGGCGGCGACTTTAAAGCCCCATAGTACGGACTCGGGGAAAGACTGCTGGACTGCAAGCCGTTCGGGCGCTTCGGTCGAGCTGGAGCGAAAGGCAAGATTCGGCTCGACGAGAAGTACCTTCGACCCGACGCGCCGGAATTGCACGATCACGCCGCGACCGAGCTGCCCTCGATCAAGGCCGAGATCGTTCGATCCTATGCCCCACGGCAAAGAATGCAGATAGAGAATGTCCTGATCGAAACGCGAAATCTCGAGGTACAAATTCCCGTCCTTGCTATCCCAGTCGAGCGCCAGAAATCCCGGCATGCGCTTTATGTTCTTTGTTTCTTGGTCGATCGTGGGGAGCTGCGAAGGCGGTTTGCTGTGATCCGATGTCGCTTCGGCGAAAGCGGCGGCTGAGATGGCGAGAGCGAGGAGTGCCGGTTTCGCGAGTTTCGCGTTTGATTGCATGCTCCCGTAGCATAGCCAACCGGCTCGCATTATAATGACTATGGTAATTCACTTCCGTTATGGGGACATTGAAGCTGAGGAGCGTAGGCACATCGACGGGCGTTGTCATTCCTAAGGAGATGCTCGCGCGATTGAACGTGAGCAAGGGTGATGCGCTCTACGCGGTCGAAACGCCGGAAGGGTATTTGCTGACGCCTTATGATCCTGCAATTGAGGAGCATTTGCGCGCCGGGCGCCAGTTCATGAAGCAGTATCGCGAGACATTCAAAGCGCTCGCGAAATGACGCGCCGGCCGCGCTGGATTTCGAAGAAGGTTCTGCTCTTGTTGCATGAGGAGAGTCTCGCGGAATTCGGCGGCGCGCGTGGTCTGCGCGATGAAGGCCTTCTTGATTCGGCGCTCGCGCGACCGCAGAATGCGTGGGCGTACGAACGAAGTACAACGATTCCCGATTTGGCCGCGACGTATGCTTTTGGAATTGCGAGAAATCATCCGTTTTTAGACGGGAACAAAAGGGCCGCATTTTTGTCAATCGGCCTGTTTCTGGCGACCAACGGCTACCGCCTGGAGGCGGATCAGGTGGATGCGATTCAGACGATGCTCGCGCTAGCGGAAGGCAAGCTTACCCAAAGGGATCTCGCTCGCTGGATCGCGGCAAATGCGGTCAGAAGATCGCGGCGAAGGCGTGTCTAATGCCCGCGGTTCGCGGCGGTCTTGGCTCCGTGATGTGGAGCGCCAGTCGGAAGCGCGAGTAACTCTTCTATCCGTTGACGGATGACTTCGGGTTTCATCGACTCGGGATCGCCGAGTGGGGGCGTTTGATAGTGGATAAAGCCTTTGCGATCGATGAGGATGAGCTGCGGGACGACGGTGCGGGCCATAACGCTGAAGTTCATGAAAGTGTCCATCGAGTCGCGCGGAACCCAGCCTACAGGAAAGCCGGCTTGGTACTGCTGGGCGAAGCTGCTCACGGTCTGAGCGGCTGAATCGGGAGTTCCGCCGTTATCGAGAGCGTTGATCGCGAGATCGAGCGCCTGGAAGCCGCGCGGGCCGTACTCTTGCTGCAAGCTCGTCATCAAGTGCGAGGCGGCCTGGCAATGCGGGCAGGTCGTCAGGATGAATTCGAGCGCGACCACTTTGCCGTGATATTGACTCAGGAGCTTTTCGCCTTGACCGGGCAGCGAAAACGCAAGCTCGGGGGCTTTGCGGATTTCGTTCGGCGCCTGCGCGGCGAACAATGCGACCGTCGCGAAACTCATACCCGCGAGAGCGAGCAAGGAATTCTTCATCAGTCAACTCCAAATCAAGTGTAACGTGGATGTTGAATGTTGACGGATGCGGATGTGGCAGCGGTGCGCGAGCGGTTTCCCATTCTGCGGGACTGGGTGTATTTGTACAACTGCTCGCAAGGGGCGCTGTCGGATGCGGTCGAAGAAGGCATGCGCGAGTATATGGCGAGCTGGAAATCGTCAACGGCGCCGTGGGATGAGTGGGTGCGGAAGTATGAGGAGATTCGGGGCGAGTTTGCGCGGTTCATCAACGCGGAGCCGGATGAGATTGCGGTGGTGACGAGCGCTTCGGCCGGAATTAACCCGATTGCGAGTGCCTTAGATTTCACGTCGCGAGACAAGGTGGTGATGGGCGAGTATGAGTTCCCGACGATGGGACAGATTTGGCTTGCGCAGCAGCAGCGCGGGGCGCGCGTCGAGTTCGTTCGGGGTATGGATAATCGCATTCCGTTCGAGGCGTATGAGCAAGCGATCGACGAGCGGACACGCATTGTCGCGGTAACGCAGGTTTCTTTCGTCAACGGATTTCGCTCGGATGTCGAGAGCGTTACGCGGGTGGCGCATGAGCGCGGGGCGCTCGTGTTTCTGGATGGATATCAGGATTGCGGGACACGGCCGCTCGATGTGAAGAAGCTGGGTGTCGATTTTTATGTGACGGGTACGCTCAAGTATTTGCTGGGACCGCCGGGTCTCGCGTTTTTGTACGTGCGGGAGGGGCTGGCGGAGGAATTCAATCCGCCGATGACGAGCTGGCTCGCGCAACGCGAGGCATTTTCGTTCAATCCGAAGAAGTTCGATCCGGCGCCGTGCGCGCGGCGGTTCGAAGGCGGATCGCCGCCGATCCCGAACATTTACGCAGGCTCGGCGGCTTTGCGGTTGCTATCAGGGGTCGGATTGCGGAATGTGGCCGAGCGGGTGGAGGCACTGAGCCGCGAATTCTTGCGCCGAGTTCAGGAGCTTGGGTTACGCGTGAAGACGCCGGGCGATACCGTGGGGCCGCTGATCGTGTTGCAATCGGATCGCGCGATGGAAATGGTCGAGCGGCTACGCGAACTGCGGATCGTGGTCTCGCCGCGGTTGGATGGAGTGCGGTTTGCGTTTCATTTTTACAATACGTTTGAGGATGTGGATCGAGCGGTGGAGGCGCTGAAACGGCTCGGTTAATGTCCGCCGATGGAATCGCGGACGACGCCGTATTCGTGGCCCCAGGCGTCGGTCATTCTGTTGCGGATTTCCCAGAGCTCGGAGAAGAATTGCACGCGTAGGCCATTCTCGAGAAGCTCGACGGAGCGGCCTTTGAGAGATTTTGCGCCTAGGCCGATTGAGCGATGGATGAGCTGCAAATGGTGATAGCGGAATTTTTGAAACAGCTCGTCGAATTCGGCGAGTGCTTCGGCTACGACGTAGGCGTCTGAGTGAGTGTATTCGGAATCGTAGATTTTCTCAATTGTCAGGCCGTGTTTGTCGAGGTAGTGAGTTTTGAACGACTCCCACAGCGGGTGCGGCATTTTCAACAGCACACGAAAGCCGGGCGATTCCTGGCCGCTACCGTGACCGAGTTGCAAACGAATCTGCTGATATTCTTTCGGCGACATCGTTTCGAGCAAGCCGAGTTGTTCGGTCATGAGGCGCAGCGCGAGATGGACGCGGCGGAAGAGTGTGATGACGCGATTCGTGTTTTCCTGCTGCAGATAATCGTCGATATCGAGCAGCGTGTAGCTGATGAGCTTCATCCACAGCTCTTCGATTTGATGGACGATTTGAAATTGCAGCTCATCAGGGTTACAAAACTCCTTGCAGTCTTTCTGGCACGAGAGGAGCTGGCGCGTATTTAAGTAGAGCTCGTAATCGAGGGTGCCTTCGCCGTTCAGGATGGAATAAAAGTGTTCACGATCCATAGAATTTACTCGGGGACGACCGCGGTGACTTCAATTTCGACGCGCGCATCGTCTTCAATTAGGCTGCGGACTTCGACGGCGGTCATCGCGGGATAGTGCCGGCCGATGATTTCGCGATAGACGGCGCCGATTTGTTTGTGCGCGCGGGTGTATTCGTGCTTGTTGAGAACAAACCAGTTCATGCGGACAATGTGCTCGGGCTTGGCGTTCGCTTCAGCGAGCACGGTGACGATGTTGGTTAAGGCTTGGCGGACTTGCTCGACGAAGTCAGTGGAGACGAGCTTGCGTTCCCTTCCCCAGCCGATCATGCCGGCGACGAAAACAGTTCGGCCGGTGGCGACGACGCCGTTTGAGTAACCGCTAGGGCGCGGCCAACCGGCGGGTTGTAACACCGTCATGTGCGGACGGCCTCCGAAACAGAGGATTCGATGCGGGCGCGGAGATCGTCTGGGATCGGGACTGAGCGCCAGGATTCAGCGTCGGTGAGGACGACGACAAGGCGGCCGTCAACGCGCCGCTCGCCGTCGGGGGCGGAAAGAGTGATTTCCATGTGAATGCTGCTGCGTCCAATGCGGCGGACAAATAGCGCGGCACTGAGCAGGTCGCCGAGGCGGCTCGGGATTCTGTAATCGATTTCGAGATGAACGCAGGGCAGACCCCAGCCGCGGCCGCGATGGATTTCGGTGAACGAGAGGCCGAGCGCTTCGCGGCACCAGTCTTCGACAACCTCGTTAAACATTTCGGCGTAACGGGGGTAGAAGACGATGCCGGCGGGGTCGCAGTGGCCGAAGCGGATACGGATTTGCGTGCTGAAACTGGGTTCAGGCATGAGCACTTTCGTATGCGTGGACGATGCCGCGGCCGATGATGAGCTGTTGCACTTCAGTTGCGCCCTCGTAGATGCGGAGGGGGCGGATTTCGCGGTACAGGCGCTCGACCGTTTCGGCGTGGACGACGCCTTGCGCACCGAATATTTGGACGGCGGAATCGATGACGCGCTGAGCGG
>Ga0213875_10000779_pt1 | contig 23793 bp, 16 predicted proteins | sample BarmaccomBMRX_R8_FD_160105 | JGI IMG/M metagenome (GOLD analysis project Ga0213875, IMG submission 160105) | Root-associated microbial communities from Barbacenia macrantha in rupestrian grasslands, the National Park of Serra do Cipo, Brazil - RX_R8 | ecosystem: Host-associated > Plants > Roots... | reverse complement strand
ATAGGTGGAAGCGTTCACGGCGTTGGTCGCCGCGCCCATCTCGGCTGCCAGTGAAAGCAAATTTACGACAAGGGCCACGAATGCCACCGCAATGCCTGTGGCCAGCATAAGTTCGGACAACTCGAAGCTGTTCCCCGCCCACTGGGAGTCAAGGCGCGCGGCCATCCAGCACGCGATTGCGATGGTGGCGAATCCTCCCGCCATCACGATGCGCGGCGGGATGAAAACGGTCGAAATTGCAGCGATCCATACAAGCGCGAATTGAGGAAGTGCGACCCAGGCCAACGCGGCGCCCGTCTGAATCGGACGATATTGGGCGATGCTGCCCAGAAAACCAGGAATCGCGGCCACGGGCGCTAAGAGTGCGAACCGAATGGCGAAAATTCCCAGCCCCAATATAATGATGTTGCGGGCGTTCAAGAACGGCAGATTAATGAGGGGATTCGGTTGGATGTATCGCCGCACGAGCGCCGTCAGCAGAAGGAAACTTGCTCCCGACAACATGCCGACGAATACACTCGAGTTCCACCAATCCAACCGCTGACCCTGATCGAGAGCGCCGTACAATAGGGCAAAGCCGGCGCTGGCATAAAGGAAACCGCGCCAACTGGGCCGAGGGCTGTCGTCAGCCGGCGGGACACCAAAGTAGATACAGAGCATCATCACGGGCGTAAGAAGAGCGGCAGTCCAAAAAATCCAGTGCCACGACAAGTGGTCGATGTACCAGCCCTCGATCGATGCGGCGACGTTGCTGGTCACCACGATGTCCATCGCGTAGGCCGCAACTCCAAACAGAAGCAGTTTCGGCGGCAGATTGCGAACTACAAACGTAAGGGTCAGCGTGTAGAAGGTTCCCGAGGACACTCCAGCGATTGCCTGCAGCACCAGCATTGCGGGAAGTCCAGTGAACAGGGGAACGAGAAGCGACGTCACGGAAAAAATGGTTCCGGCCACCAGTAGTACGCGCCGGATTCCGTAAGCGGCCCCCAGAAAGACGGCGAAAACTCCGATGAACATCGTCGCCATGTTGAGTACGGTGGGAATCCAGGATGCATCGTCGAAACCGAAGCCGAGAGCGCCACGCAAGTCAGGCAATCCAACGCTGACCAGCCGGCCGTTCAGGGTTGCCGTTGCTGCCCCAAGAAACACGCCCAGTATCCCGACGTAGGGGTTTGTCGCGATCGCCGGCGAAGGTTTGGCGGTAATCGATTGCTGTGCGGAGGCGGCCATACATCATCTCTTCGTTCTGACGGAGACGACCACGGACAGACCAGGCCGCAGTCGTTCCATCCCGTTTTGATGCTCATCGAGGACGATTTTCACAGGCACACGCTGGGTGACCTTTGTGAAGTTACCCGTCGCGTTATCCGGAGGAAGCAGCGCGAATTGCGAACCGCTAGCCGGGGCGAGTTCCTCGACCGTTCCCTTCAACGCCAGATCCGGAAATTCGTCGACATGAATTTCGGCCGTATCGCCCGTGCGAATGTGGGCTAGCTGAGTCTCCCGGTAATTGGCCTGCACCCACACGGGCTGCTCAACCAGCGAAACGATCTGTGTTCCCGGACTGACGAGTTGCCCGGGGAGCACTTTGCGCTCTCCGATCGTTCCATTTTCGGGCGCAACGATCCGCGTGTAGCCTAGGTCCGTTCGCGCCAGGTCAAGCGCCGCCTGCTGCCCCGCTAGATCCGCATGGAGCGTTTGCTCCTGAGCGTCGAGCACCGCGCGCTGCCGTCGCTGCACTTCAAGTTCCGAACGTGCGCTTTCCAGGTGAGCGTTGGCGCGCTGCAAGTCGGCTTGCCGGCTGGCAAGCTGGGCGGCTGCCGAATCAATTTGAGACTGTGCACTCATACGCTGCGCCTGAAAGCGCTCCTGGTCCGCAGCCGCTTGTTCAAGCTTCTGTCGCGTTGCCGACTCGGCCGCGACCAAAGCTTCCTGGCGCTTGCGCTCGAGTGAAGTCCGTTGAACGTCCGCTTCGGTAGCGGCCGATGCGCTTCGGGCGTTTGACAAGGCAGAATCCGCGGCCTGAATGCCGGCTTGAGCGGCCGAGATCTCGGCTTCAGCCGAAGCGATTCCAGTCTGAGCCTGTTGGATGCGTGCGTCCTGCAGTTCTTTCTGCCTCTGATTGTTGACAAGAGCCGCCAGCGCAGCCTGAACGGCAGCCCCGGCTTGGTCCACTTTCGCTCGAAAATCTTCGTCACGAAGGCGGGCGATCAGTTGTCCAGCTTTTACGTGCTGATAATCGGTAACCTCCACCGACGCAACGAGGCCGGCGGCCTTGGTGCTCAGAGGCGTGACATCGGCGCGCACATTGGCATCGTCGGTCTTTTGCTCGGCGCCATTGCTCGCCCAGACAGTGAGATTCGACGAGAGAATAGCGACGAGACCACCGGCAATCGCCAGGACGACGATCGCCACAATCCATCCTCGCCGTTTTGTAGAAGTAGTATCAGCCATGTTGGTGTCACTCATGCGTCTCAGGTTGAGGGAATCAAAGTCCCGCTCTTGCGCGCAGGGTCAGGAGTCCCATCAGCACTTCGTTCTCCTGCTTACTCAGCTGCTCCACGGAACGATTGCCCGCCTCGTGAAGCACACCCTCCACCACCGATTGCTTCAATGAATCGGTCACCGTTGGCGCGCTGAGCGTTGCAATCATCCCGGTGAGGGGCTGCATTAGATGGTCCATGAAGTGGCGAATTCCGTCGGGTCCGCCGCCGAGATGCCACTGCAGACTAGGCCCCATCACTCCCCAGCGCAGACCAGGTCCGTAACAGATCGCTGCATCGGCATCCTCGACGCTGAGCACACCCTGCTCAACGAGGTACAACACCTCCTTATAAAGTGCGGCCTGAAACCGGTTGGCCACGTGCCCGGGAAGTGCTTTGTACAGGCGGATCGCCTTCTTGCCAATGGACGCGTAAAATTCCATCGTCCGCTGAATCGTTTGCTCGGAAGTTTTGGCTCCCCCGACGACTTCGACCAGCGGAATGATATGCGGCGGGTTGAAGGGATGGCCGATCACACAGCGCTCGGGACGTTTGCAACCGGACTGAATCACGTCCATGGTGAGCCCCGACGAGCTCGATGCGATGATGGAATCCGGAGGCGTGGCGTCGTCCATATCGGCGAAGAGCTTAATTTTAAAGTCCGGCCGCTCCGGCCCGTTCTCTTGTACAAAGTCCACCTTGGCGACTGCTTCCCGCATGCTGGATGCAAAAGACAGTCGCTCTAACGAAGCGTTCCGCTCCAACCCTGATGCGGTCAGCAGGTCCCAGGCTTCTTTTACGTACTTGCGTAGATTAGCCTCCGCGTTGGGTGCGGGATCGGTCGCGATCACGTCGAATCCGCGCGCCAAGTAATATGCGGCCCAACTGGCGCCGATGACTCCGGTGCCGACAATTGCGATGCGTTCAACAGGTTTGTTCAATGACATGGTTTCTCCTTATTTGCTGTTCTATTTCGCTTGCGCGGCGCCGATCTGGCTGGACCACTCAACGTCGGGGCGATCGAGGAGTGTATCGACATGAACATCTCCGAAGTATTCCCACGCCCATTCCAAGAAGCTTTCGACCCTCGCTCGGGCTGTTGTTAGAAGCAGAGCGTGGACGCCCAGCCACGCGGCGAACGCCAGCATACCCGTCACCCCGTGCCGATGTGAGCCCACCTCAGCAACCGCGGAATTACGGCCCACCATGGCCATAATTCCCTTGTCCCGGTATTGGAACGTCTGTTCATGTTCCCCGGACACAGCCGCGATGATGTTTCTGGCACAATGCCGGCCGGCCTGTTGCGCTACGGAGGCGAGTTGAGGGAGCGCCTGTCCGGTGGAAGTCTTGAAGTTGGCGAAGTCCCCCAACGCGTACACGCCAGGAAATCCGGCAACGCTCAAGTCGGGCTGCACGTCCACTCGTCCACCACGGCCGGTCTTGATTCCGAGTGACGCTGAGAGGCGTGACGCTTTCAGTCCGCCCGCCCAGATCACGAGCTCGGAGGGAATCCTAGTTCCGTCGGAGAGGAGAACTCCGTCTGCCGTCACCTCGCGGACCGATACGCCGAGCCGCAACTCCACTCCTCGCTGCTGGAGCACCTCTGTCACATACTCCTGCGATTGCTTGATAAACGGGCCGAGGACTGTGTTTGCCAGGTCGATGAGTGTCACCGAGGCGAGTCTGAGATCGACATGTTTGAACACATAATCCGGGGTCCGTTGCAAAGCGTCCGCCATCGCGCCCGCGATTTCCACTCCTGTAGGGCCTCCGCCTATCACTACGAATCGGAGTGGCTCCTGCTGCTTTGAGCCTTTTCGGTCGGCCGCTTCAAGCATTTCCAGCAGCCGCGACCGAAGTCGCTCTGCATCCGTGAGGGAGTACAGAGGCAACGCATGTTCGCGAACTCCCGGAGTATTGAAGAAGTTGGCCTCCGCCCCGGCGGCGAGGACCAGGAAGTCGCCCTGGAACGACTCGCCGGTTACCGAATACGCCGTGCGCGTTGCCAGATCGACGGATTGAATCTCAGTCATTACGACGTCCACGTTCGTGTAGTGCGCCAACACAGTTCTGAGGTTGAATGCTGCATTGTCCGGTGATAGCGTGCCCGTGGCGACTTGATACAGCAACGGCTGGAATTGCTGGTAGTTGTTCCTATCCAGGACGACGACGCGTACGTTTTCGTTGTGTGCCAATTTTTGCGCGCAGTTGAGCCCGGCAAAACCGCCGCCTATGATTACGACTTTCGTGGTCTTATTTTCCATGCCAGCTCCTTATTCACCGCGCGATCCGAATCGGGAGTTCTCTCCTGTTTTCATGGCCACTACACCGTCCGTGCCGCTCTCGGAGTTAATGAGTGCACTTCGTTCACCAGGCTTGCGCTAATCTATGCCGTTGAGATTGACCCGTTTGCGAACTCCGTGAGTTGACGTGACTGTCGATCTGCCGAAGCGTGCCGGTCGTGATCGTGCCCATCAGTCCGTCACTTTGCCGATGGTGACGAAGCTGGGTCCAAACAAGCGCGCCTTGTTGTCAATTGTTTGCAAGGTGGCGCTCACATTGCACAGGCGACTACGGAAAGCAGGCAGTCACATCCATGAATCGATCGATACGAATTTGCGCGGCGGTTCTTTTGGCCTCTGGCCTGATTGCGGCCCAGACCGCTTTTAACGATCAACCCGAGGAGAGCGAGAGCAAACGGATTTTAGGGATCGTTCCAAATTACCGAACTTCTCCGACTCTGAACAATTTCACGCCTTTGACAGCCGGCCAGAAGTTCAAGGTGGCTTCCGATGACGCTTTCGACCGCGGAACGTTTGCGCTCGCTGGAATTTTCGGAGGTGTTTCCCAGTTGACTAACTCGAACCGGTCGTTCGGCCAGGGGCCGGCTGGATACGGGCGCTACGTAGGCGCTGCCTACGGTGATCTTTTCATTGGCAACTACATGTCAGAAGCCGTTTTTCCGATACTTCTTCACCAGGACCCGCGCTATTTCAGGCGGGGAAACGGAGCGGCATGGTCTCGGCTCGGTTATGCGGTGGCGCAAATATTCCTCACTCATAACGACTCGGGCCGGGTTCAGTTCAACTATTCCGAAGTCTTAGGCAACTCAGCCGCCGTCGCGATATCCAACGCGTACTACTCCGACAACCGGACGGCCAGCAGTGGCGCTTCAAACCTCGGAATACAGTTAGGCTTCGACGTGGTCGGGAACATCCTGACGGAGTTCTGGCCCGATCTGCAGCGGAAATTTCGGCCCAAGCCTCGGAACTAAAACTAGAGTTTCGCGAGTGAGGGCGCAGGCCTTCCATTTAAAACAGCGTAGATGTTGTCGAGCGCGACCATGCCCATGTTGGTCCTGCTCTCGATCGTCGCCGACCCAATATGTGGCAATAGAAATGTGTTTTTCAGCCCGATATAACCAGGATTGACTTTCGGCTCGCCTTCGTAGACGTCCAGACCGGCAGCGGCGACCCGCCCGGACTTTAAGGCATCGATCAGGTCCTCATCCTTAAATAAGGCCGCCGCGCGCCGTGTTCACCACGACGGCGCCCTGCGGAAGCAGAGAAATAGTTTTCGCGTTGAGGAAATGGTGCGTTTCCACTGTTCCGGGCGCATGCAGGCTTATGAATTGGCTAACTTTCAGGAGATCGAGCGGATCGGAATGAAATATCGCGCCATACGCCTTCTCTTCGGGTAGCTGGTACGGATCCGAGTAATGAATCTTGATCCCAAACGCACGCGCTCGCCTCGCAACCGCCTGTCCGATACGGCCCATCCCCAGAATCCCCAGGGTCTTCCCGGTAGTCTGCCAGCCCAACAGAGCACTCGCGCGTGGCATCGTCCACTCGCTGCTTCTAACCACTTCCTGTGCTTCGAAAGCACGCCGGCTCGCCCCGAGAAGCAACAACATCGCGATGTCCGCCGTTGCGTCGGTAACTTCGGCCGGCGTATACCCGATCGCAATGTTACGCTCAGCAGCCGCACGTATGTCGATATGATCGGTCCCGACCGAATATGTTGAGATCACTTTGACGGAGGGCGAGACTTGGCGGAAAAACTCCGCGTCGAGCCTGTCGAATGGCATGATGAGCATTGCGTCGGCGCCTTCAGACGCCGCAAGAAGTTCGTCACGCGTGAACGCCGTCCCATTGGAGTTTCGCCTGACATCGTACTCGTTCGCGATTCGTGCCTCGACCGGTGTAATGAAACGAGATGTAACGACCAAGATGGGCTTGTTCATGGGAATTGTTCTCCTGCCGGCGGATCATCGAGCTGTCGGCCGCCGGTTTCACGATTGCATCATCCATCTCACTTCGTCACCTGGCTGCCGGGGCTCTGAGCGCAGTTGAGTGAATCACTCTGATGAGCGTGTGGCCTCCTCCAACGCGTAAATGAATGACTCATACACTTGACCGGTGGTCTGGCGCATTCCCAACTCGCAGGTCCGATTTGCAGAAACGAACCGGGTGTCGTCCCCACAACTCTGGATTTGTACTAGTGTGTCGCGTGTGGCGGAGTGTACCAGTTCGGGATGCAGCAGGCCGCGGTCGCCGGCGGTCCCGCAACAAGTGGTTCCCAAAGGAATCTCAGCGCTATCCGATAACGCGCTGGCGATATCGAGGAGCGTCTCGCTGAGTCCGAGATGCGTCGTCGAACAAGTGGGATGCACCAGGATTTTAGGAATTGTTTTGTGAATCCTCAGTGAGGTCAGGAGATCTTTGCACCAAGCGATCGAATCGATGATGCTGACACGTTTCAGCCGATCCTTACGTTCATCGTCGAGATGCTCTAACAGGTCGTCTTTGAGACCCAGCGTGCACGAAGCCGCATCCACCACCACCGGCAGCTTCCCTCCGTCACTCCAGCGCCACAGCGCATCGCTCATTTGCTCGGACATCCAAGTCTGCCCGCGCTTATAGCCCTTGGAACTCCACGGCGTCGAACAGCAAAGGCCCCTCACATCATCCGGAATCCAAACAGGCTTGCCCGCACGTTCCGAGAGAGCCACGAACGTCTCGGGAAGGGCCGGTGACGATGTGGGCTTCGTGTTGTCCCTACCGAAGATGCGATTGATGCACGCTGGGAAATACGCGGCCGCTGCACCCTCGCGTCTCGTGGCAGGAAGGCCGGCTGGAGCGGCGTGCGGCATAGAGCCGGCTACTCCCGGAATCAGATCTTTGCTGACAACGCTGCGCGCCACGTCCGTCAAGGCCTCAAGCAGATGGGGACTGGTTATCGTTTGGACGACATCCGCGGCCTTTACACCACGACGCGCTAGCTTCTCCACCTCGGCCCATTTCCTGGCCACGTCGAGCGCTACTTCTTCGGCGCCCACGGAGTGCTCCATCTTCCTGAAGTGTTTGATCAGGGCGCCTGTATTGATTCCGATGGGACAGACATCGGCGCAGGTACCGTCGACAGCGCAGGTCTCAATACCGTCATATTCGTACTCATGCTGTAGTTGGGTCAGCAGCTTCGACCATTCAGGCTGTCGCGCCATCTCGCGACGAAGAACGATGCGTTGTCTGGGTGTGAGCGTTACGTTACGGCTGGGGCATACCGGTTCGCAGAAGCCGCACTCAATGCAATGAGAGGCATGATGCACGTCTTCGATTGCCGGCGTGGATTTGAGGTTCTTTAGGTGAATCGTTGGATCGTGGCTCAGCAAGACGTTCGGAGCCAGGATTCCATGCGGATCAAGGAGATGTTTTACGCGCCACATCAGGTCAGTGAGCTTGTCACCCCATTCGCGGCGGACAAAGGGAGCCATGTTGACGCCCGTTCCATGCTCGGCCTTCAAAGAACCGTCAAATTTGTCCACCACCAACTCAACAAGCTCACGCATGAAACCGTCGTACTGCTGACGGCTCTCTTCTTCGCTCAGTCGTGCAATCATCACGAAGTGCAAATTCCCGTAGGCAGCATGGCCCGCCGCCCCCGGTTGGTACCCGTGTTTGGCGAGAAGAGCGAGCAAATCCCGAGTAGCATTCGCCAGTTGTGCAGGTGGGAAGCAAACGTCCTCGATGATGAGATTCGTTCCTTGCGGACGCATCTCACCGACGATGCCGAGCAGCCCGTCACGAACGTGCCATGCCAGCTCGATCGCTTCGGCGTCGCGAGTGAATTCCAGCGGCTGTAGCATTCTCACATCGCTTAGCGCATCCCCGACCCGCTTCTCGATTGCCTCAAATTCCTGATTACTGTCCAAGCCAAACTCAACCAGCAGCGCCGCGTTACTAGGATCGAGGTCTTTCCAATACTTTGGCGTGCCTTTCATGAACTTGGAGGCGGCAATCATGGATGACGCGACCATCAGCTCGACTGCCTGAGCTCCCAGTTCGACTAGCTTTCCGACCTGTTCGATCGCAGCATCAATTGTTTCGAACGGTAGCCACGTTACCGTCGTTTTTGCCGGCAAATGATAAGTTTTGTAGACCGCCTCGGCCACGAAGCCGAGCGTGCCTTCTGACCCAACCATCAAGCGACGCAGGATCTCCACTGGCGTTTCACCGTCGAGGAATGCGTGCATGGCATATCCAGTGGTGTTCCGCATCTCATACTTCCGAACAATTCGGGCTGAAATCTGCTTGTCCGCAAGCAGCTCCTCCCGGATCTTCAACAGACCGGCCGCCATTTCCGGCTCCGCGGCGGCGAAATGTTCCTCAGCGCGCGGCTCCTCCGTGTCGATTATCGTGCCGGTTGTAAGAACGATCTTCATCGCGACGATCGAATGGTAGGAATCGATAGCTGGCGAGCAACGCATACCACCCGCGTTGTTGGCCAGGACGCCTCCGATTGTTGCAGCGTTGATACTCGCAGGATCCGGCCCCATGCGACGGGCGTAGGGTTTCAAGACTTCATTTATGCGCCCCAGGGTAGTGCCGACGTTGCAACGGATGCGTGCCCCCTTGTCCTCGACCTTCCAGCCGCTCCAGTGCTGCCTCACATCGATCAAGATGTCGTCACCTTGTGATTGCCCATTCAGGCTGGTACCGCCGGCCCGGAAAGTAGCATGATGGCTTTTGCGGATGCAATAGCGAAAAATGTCCGCGACATCGTCAATGTTTTGTGGTTGTACGATCACGCTCGGAACATACCGGTACGGGCTGGCGTCAGACGCGTAGCGCACCAGGTCGCTGATCCGATGGCGCACGAGATCCTCGCCAAGTATCTCGATCAGATCCGTCTTAAGGTCTTTCGGCGTTCCTCCGGCAAGGGTTTCGTCAACGGCGTCCGAAGTGGGTGGCACATCCGGACGGCCCATGCGAGCGGGGTCTGCCGATAATAGCTGATTCATGATCTTCTCCAGTGCGTGATGCGGTGTCGCACAGCCTATTTACTTCTTCGTTCGAGTTGACACGCTTCAAAATAGGCGCGCCCCCTTACGAATCTCTATCGCGCATGCAATGCCGCCTCTTCGATGACCGCCGCAACCTCTTTAGGATGCGAGACGTAAACCGCATGGCTCGCGCCTGCTACTTCCACCATGTGGCTGTGGGCTCGACTTGCGTACCAGCGTTCGAGGTCGGGGTTGATGGTTCTGTCTCCGCCCGCCACCAGCATCCAGCTTGGTTTGTCTCTCCAGGCTGCCTTAGTGATGACAGCTTTGAAGTTCTCAGCCAGGTTGGGTACTTGGGATTGGGCCATGAAAGCAGCTTCTTCAGCAGACAGATCGGGAGCAAAGTAATAGTGGAATTGCGCGGGGTCGAGATAAGTGAAACCGTCTGCGGTCTTTTTTATTGCACTCGACTTGCTTAACTCGCTCGGAAATCGCTTTCCATCGCCGGATTCATCTTCCCCAGCGTCGGGCATATGCGCCGCGATGTACACCAGCCCCGCGACCGATGGGTCATTGCCCGCGTCGGTTATAACTGCTCCACCGTAGCTATGAGCGACAAGAATGCACATTCCGTCTTGTTGAGCGAGAACACGCTTGGTCGCGGCCACATCTTCTTTGAAAGATGTCTCCGGTTCTTGCACGATGTTGACGTGGTATCCGTCCCTGACCAAGATGTCATAGGCGCCCTTCCAGCCGGAACCGTCGGCCCAGGCGCCGTGAACGAGCACAATGTTTTTCACGGGATTCGACTGTGCCTCGATGATGCTCACGTATAGCGGACCAAGCAGTACGAGCTGCGCCCAACAACTTTTGTGGATAATGCGGAACATACCAATCCTTTTTATGACTTGAGGCCGGTGGCCCGCCTGCTTTGAGGAGGTCCATCCGTGAGGTAGCCGATTAGGTCAGACGACCGGCATTGGAATTTGTGCATCCGATGCTGACTGTGGCCCGCGCGCTCCATAGTCGGTATCGGCGATCGCGTGACCACCGAGGATCAAATCGCGTGGCGCGTCGTACTTGTCCATGACGCACTCCACAAAGACCATTCCCGAATGCGGGCCGTCCAGCACTTTCTGAAGTTCGTTGCTACTCTGTACGACGTAGGTGTCTGCCTTGCCGTCCCGGCTGAAAACCCTCGGTAATTCGGAATACCGCCAGTTCGCGATGTCGTTATACTTTGCGTCCTTACCCAGAACGGCTCGCTCTACCGTGTATCCCGAGTTCTGGTTCACGAAAATGAAGGGCTTAAGGTCGTGCCGCATGACGGTCGAGATCTCTTGAACGGTCATCTGGAGAGACCCTTCTCCGGTCAGCAGAAGGTGGCGGCGTCCGGGAGAAGCGAGAATGGCTCCGAGGAGTGCGGGTGTTGCATAGCCGATAGAGCACCAGACATAAGCTCCTGTGATATAGGTGCTATCGTCGGGAAGGGTCAGCCGGCCGAAACCTGCGCTGGATGTTCCGTCCTCTACAACGATCACATCGCCAGGCCGCAAAAAGTTCTGTATCGCCTTCCAGTACGCGTCCTGTGTCAGCGGATCATCCGATGGAACAAAGGCCAGGTGCTTCGGCGGGCGAGCGGGTTGTTTGCTTGCTAGCATGCCCGAAGACGAGTCGATTATGGACTGCAAGAGTTCGCCGACATAGACCCCCTGAAGGCTCTTATCTGCAGTATCTACATAGGTTGAATTCACGTGGATGGCTGAAGCGGGCAGTTTGTCCGAGAAAAAACCGGTTGTTGATTCGACGCGCCGGTAGCCAACCGTCAACAGGCAATCGCTTCCTTCTATTGCCTCGCGTGTGGCTGGGGCGCTGGCGACACCAGCATAGATCCCCACAAATTGTGGAGAGCTTTCCTGTACCGCTCCTTTGGCGCAGTTCAGTGTCGCGACGTTTATGTGAAATCGCTCCGCAAGCTCCATGATCTGAGCAGAGATCCCGAAGCGCATGGCATCAATATCCAGCAAGAATGCCGGCGACTTAGCGGCATTCAGTCTCTCCAGAATCATGCCGGTGCAGGCCTTCAGGTTTTCCTGGTCGCTGGGGATCATTTCGAGTTTGAGCGGGCCCTCGGGCACTTCGATCTGGAGGTAGGAGATGTCCGAGGGCAATTCCAGGTAGACCGGTAGCTTTCGGCGCCACGCCGTTAGAATCATCCGGTCGATTTCCGCGACAGCGTTCTCAGGAGTGAGCTGCGCCTGGGCAGCTGTCACCTCATAAAAAATTCGACAGAGGTCTCCTTTTCCTCGATCGGCGAGAGTGTGGTGCATCAGATCTCCACGCTGAACGGACCGCAATGGGAGGGAACCAGAAATCAGAATGACGGGAACATGCTCGCTGTAAGCGCCGGCGATGCCGTTGATCGCGCTAAGTGTTCCGACGCCGTGCGTGACGACCATCGCGCCTAGACCGTTGATTCGCGCATAAGCATCGGTCGCGTAGGAAGCATTCAGCTCGTTGCAATTCCCGATCCAGGCGGGCTCGCCGCAGTCTTCCAGCTGTTGCATGAATTCTAGGTTGTAATCGCCGGGGACACCAAAGATGTGGCGAATACCTGCTTCTTTCAGGCGGCGAAGCAAAAAATCTCCGATCGATTGTTTCATCCTGATTCCTTTCCATGATGTTACGGCACATAGAGGGCGAAGCGCGAAGACGCGATCCGTGATTTAGCACCCCTCCTCAGACTGGGATGCAGGTTGCGCGCCAGCATAGGTATCGACTTATCACAATAAAAGTAAAGGCTTTGTTGCCTTGCGATGTGTGACGCTAATGTCGATCTGACGAAGTGTCATCGTCACTACGGAATTCAATGTGACCTTTAAGGCGCCAGGCAGAATGCCCTTGAGGAACATGTCGCTCGCCTCTCTGACGAAAGGTAGGCATATGGTAAAATTCCAGGGTCGCATCGGCGACCCTTGCTCTAAAGGAGCTCAACGAGGATGCCGCCACACCCGGTCTCGAGCACAGTGGCCGCTAGGCCCCTACATGCGCCCTTGGACAGCCCCGCGAGCCGCCTACCAGTTCAGCCTTGTCTCTTCAGAAGATCACCTGGAACCTCAGTCATCCGCGGTTTGTGCATTCTCAGGCTGTTGCTTTGGCTCGTTGGGCTGACGCAAATCGCCCTGTCCCAATCTACATCTGCGGCCGTGAATGGAACCATCAGCGACTCAAGTGGGGCAGTAATTTCAGGCGCAACGATCTTTATAAGAAACATCGACACGGGGGTTCAGCACAGTACAGCAACGAGATCAGCCGGCGTCTATTCTCTGGGAGACATACCGCCGGGAAATTATTCCGCTCAAGCATCGAAGGATGGTTTTGCCACTCAAGAGAGAACAGGGCTGATCCTCCAGGTCAACCAAACAGCAACGCTGAATTTTACGTTGACCGTGGGTCCTCAGAAACAGACCCTGACGGTGGTTTCGAATGTCTCGGTGGTGGATTCCGCTACATCGGAGTTGGGGACCGTTATCACCACCGAATTGGTGACCGATCTTCCCCTGAATGGGCGAAACTTTACTCAGCTTCTTGACCTGACGCCCGGCGTTAGCCCGGTCAGCGTCGCTCAGAACTCTAACGGTGGCGCCGGATTTGGAGGTCTGGCCATCGGCGCGTTCAGTTTTCCTGCTGTCAACGGGCAGAGAAACAGAAGCAACATGTTCCTGCTGGATGGGGCCAACGACCTGGCGTTTCTCGGAAACTACAACTATGCTCCTATCATCGATGATATCCAGGAGTTCAAGATTCAATCGAACAATGATCTGGCGGAATTTGGTGGCGTGTCCGGCGGCGTCGTCAATGTGGTTACCAAAGCTGGAACCAACTCATTGCATGGAGCGGCATGGGAGTTCCTGCGGAATGAACAACTCGACGCCCGCAACTTCTTTTTGCCAACCCGCAACCCCCTTCACCAAAACCAATTTGGTGTAGCCAGTGGTGGGCCGGTCGTCATTCCCAAGATATACAAAGGGGAAAACCGGACATTCTTCTTTTTTGCCTACGAAGGTTTTCGGCAGAGCCAGACCGCTCAAACGATCATCCGCGCGCCGACTCAGGCTGAGCTTACCGGAGACTTCAGCTCGCTTCTCAGTCAAAGAATCCAACTCTACAATCCGTTTTCGACGCGTCCTGATCCGGCAAATTCTGGCGAGTTCCTCAGAGACGCATTCCCCGGCAACATCATTCCCCCCAGCCTGTTGTCGCCCGCTGCAGAACTTTACGCGAGAACATTGTTCCCATCGGCTGGAACGCCGGTTCCCGGCGGCAATCTCTACGACACTACACCCGCGCACCTTGGTCAGGACAGCTATACGGGACGCATCGACGAGAGCCTTGGAACGCATGATTTGTTGTTCGGCCGGGTTTCATACTTGAACGAATCTTCCAATGCCACCGCCGGTTACCCTGGAGCTTTGAGCGTGGTGGCGATTACGGGTTGGAACGCCAACGTCCACGAATCCCATACCTTCAGTCCGGATAGCATTTTGGATTTGCAGTTTGGGCGCAATCTCGGTAACGACACATTACAGAACGTATTCCTCCACGCCCCATCGAATTTCCCGTCATCTCTGATCGTGGCCGGATTTTCGCCGGCGTTCATCTCCGGGTTCCCTTCCTCTTCGGGTTCCGTCATTCCGATCGTGAGCATTACCGGATACGTCTCCACAAGCGGATACGATAGCGAGGCGGAGCAACTTGCTAATACCTGGGAGTTCGGTGCCCAGTTCAGCAAGTCCGCGGGCAAACATACGATCAAAACCGGCTATTCGTATTCGAGGCAAAACTTCGACAATAGCCCGCTCTATGCGGCGGGCGAGGGCTTCACCGCATTCCAAACCTCAGACCTCGAAAATCCAGCCGGGCCAAGCGGGGGCGGCTCGGGCGATGCACTGGCATCCTTTCTGCTTGGCGTTCCTGGCAGTTCGTACTGGCGTCATAGTACGGTAAGCGAACATGATGGAGCCATCCAGGGCGCCTTCATTCAGGATCAGTACAAGGTGTCTCCCCGGCTATCGGTCAATTTGGGAGTTCGTTGGGACGTTTCGCAATGGCCCGTCTTCGGTTCTCTCGCGGCGGGTAACGGATACATCGGTGACCTGAACCTTTCCGACGGCACTTATTTGCTGAGCGCGCTTCCGCCCGCGTGCTCTTCTTCCAGGGCCGCGCCGTGTATTCCAAATGGCACGCTTCCCACACATGTAGTGGTCAACGCAAACGGAGGCCATTTCCATCACACCGATTACAACAACTGGCAGCCGCGTCTGGGGATCGCTTACCGCCTTCGTGATACTACATCGCTCCGGGCTGGCTACGGCCGCTCCTATGACGAATGGAATGGGTATGCGCAAACGCCGCAGAACAACGGCGGAACCTGGCCATCGGTAGGTTCGTTGAATATTAATTCGCAAAACCAGAATGTGGTCACCGCAACTATCGGTAACCCTGTCGGGCTAGGGAACGGTACACTCCAGCCGGCTTCTAACCCATTTGGAAGTTCGCACTTCTACTTCGATCCGCGCCTCAAAACGCCGTTCGCTGACCACTGGAATTTCGAGGTCGATCAACAGTTTGGCCCTACGGCCCTATCGTTGATTTATGTCGGAGAGCGCGACCGGGATTTGGACTTGGGCGCGATATTCAACACAGCGGAATTCCCGGGACCAGGCGATGCCGCGACAGTGGCGAGTCGCCGGCCCTTTCCATACATCACGCCAACGAGGTATGACACAAGCCTGGGCTACAGCAACTATGAGGCTCTGGACATTCGTCTTAGCCAAGCCATCAGGAACGGCTTTACCTACTTGCTTTCTTACACATGGTCCAAGTCGATTGACCTGGGATGTTCAGGCGATTATGGCGTGGAGGGTTGCGAAGTACAAGATGTCTACGATCTGGGCCTCGATCGAAGCGTCTCCGGATTCGATCTCAGGAATTCCTTTGTAGGCAGTGTTCATTATGAGCTGCCCTTCGGAAAAGGGAATCCGGCCGGGCCTCCGGGCAAAGTGCTCCGGACGCTCAGCCGAAACTGGGAGTTGAACGGAATCGTTTCGCTCCATTCCGGTTTGCCATACGACGTGACATATCAAGGTGATTTGGCGAACACAGGAAACACTTTTGTACGGGTAAATCTGGTCGGCAGCCCCGCTCTTGAGAACCCCACTCCACTAGAGTGGTTCAATACAGCGGCGTTCGCTATTCCCGCGCCATACACATTTGGTAATCTGGGACGAAATTCGCTTCGGTCGGATTGGTTCCGAAATCTCGATAGTTCTCTTTTCCGGAGATTTCCTATCGGCGAGGAAGCGGCCTTAACGTTTCGGCTTGAAGCGTTCAACGCCTTCAATGATGTCGTACTTGCCGCCCCAGGCAACGTGATTAACGGCCCCAATTTCGGGGTGGTGACTTCCACGGCTAACTCGCCGCGACAGGTGCAGGTTGCGCTCAAGCTGGTGTATTAAGTCAAATTCGCATTCCACGGGGTCGCTTAGCGCGTCATCTCGCCGCGGTTCTGCGGGCCTATGTTTGACGTTCGCGATTGTCTGCGCTGCCCTCTGCAGCTATCCTGCAAAGGGCCAGACTGGCTTAACCGTCAATGGCTCTGCCAACCTGAAACAGGTGCATGTCAATCCGTTGCCTGTACGAGTCGCCGTCACGGACGGCGACGACATTCGCTTTAACCGGCTCTCGACAAACGCAGGGTTGTCTCAAACACGCGTCGCGCAAATTGTGCAGGATGATCGGGGATTCATGTGGTTCGGGACCCAGTACGGGCTAAATCGATATGACGGCTATAGATTTAAAGTATTTGTGCCTGATCCGTCTCGACCTGACAGTCTCAGCGGCGCATACATTTATGCCCTGTTTAAGGATCGCGCCGGAATTATATGGATTGGTTGTGGCCAATACCTTGACCGATTGGACCCAACCACCGAGTCGGTAACTCACTATCGCCTCGATCCCTGGCTTGACAAAGGTGCTACGGCTACGGTCGTGCAAATCAGCCAAGATCGCGCAGGAATCCTTTGGTTGTCAACTGCAAATGGCTTGTACGGATTAGACCCACTGACTGGGCGGGTAACTGAACACTTTTCCCACGATCCGCATAATTCACGCAGCCTGAGCAGCAATAATGTCAGTTCGGCAGCCGAGGACCGTAGCGGCAGGTTCTGGGTCGCGGACGGCAGCAGCCTGGAACAACTTGATCGCAAAACGGGGAAGGTCATGCTTCGCCTGACGCTGGGCTCGTCGCCCCGGGAGTTTTCATTCTATGGAGACAGCTCTGGCTTGCTCTGGATATGCTATAGCGGAGGAACTAAGTTAGCCAGTCTGGATCCGGACACGCAGGAGCTCACCGATTACTTTTTTTACGACCACCAGACTAAGAAAGCGCTCATGGCCAGTGTCTTAGCCGTGCTTCAGGATAATCACGGAGTGCTCTGGGTCGGCACACAGGGTGCGGGGCTACTGAGATTTGATCGCGAGCACAGGACGGCGGTCCGTTATCGCAATCACGCCAATGATCCGCAGAGTTTAGCGGAGGACCGGATCATTGCCCTGAACCAAGACCACGAGGGAAACATCTGGGTGGGCATGCACGCGAGCGAGCCGAACTTTTTTCCTGCCAAGAAGCCACCATTCCGCCCGCTTATGAGCGAGCATGCCAATCCCAACAACCTGGGAGAGCACTTCGTTAATTTCATTTTTGAAGATCAGCAGGGAGTTTTGTGGGTCGCCACGACGGGTGCTCTGCTCGGCATCGATCGTAGAACTGGAAAGTACCGTTCGTATCCTCCGCCGGGAAAGGGACTGAGCAACGACATCGTTGCCATCACGCAAGATCACTCTGGGACGATGTGGCTGGGGACAATTGGACAAGGTCTGAACCGTTTTGAACCTCAAACCGGAAAATATACAGCGTACCTTCACGATCCTGCCGTTTCGTCGAGCCTGAGCAACGATGCCGTTGATCACCTGTTTGTCGACCATACAGGCAAAATTTGGGTGGGGACCTGGGACGGTCTTAATAGCTTCGACCCCGTGAGCGGCCGGTTTGTCGTGTACAAGCCAGATAGCCGCGCGGACCCCGTTTACGGGATTGCCGAGGACAAGGATGGAACATTGTGGTTGGGGGGCACTTCCGGATTACAGCGTTTCGATCCGCAAACGCGCAAATTCACCGGGTATCGACATCAACTCGATGATCCGAACTCTATAAGCGACGACCGAGTGATAAATGTGTTCATCGATCAAGCCGGTACCATTTGGACGGCGACTCACAACGGCTTGAACAAATTAGATCGTAAGAGCGGAACCTTTAGCAAGTATTTCGCCCGCGACGGATTACCAAGCAATCGATTGAACTGCATCGAACCTGACGCTTCCGGCCATCTCTGGATCAGTACGACGTCTGGGTTGTCGGAATTCGATCCGCGGACGAAGCTTTTCAGGAACTACTCTGTCGCTGATGGTCTTCCCGGCATGGATTTGACCGGCTGGTCAGCGTGTGCTAAGAGCCGGACTGGGCAGCTGTACTTCGGAGGATTTTCCGGAGGCACGGCGTTTTATCCAGAGGAGATTGTGGATAGCACGTACGTGCCGCCGGTTGTCTTTACTGATTTTCAATTGGCGGGGGTTTCGCTCGGGGTGGGCCCCGGCTCACCGCTTAAACGATCCATCTCGTACGCGCAAAGCGTGACTTTGTCCCACACGCAAACGATGTTCTCCCTAGAGTTTGCCGCGCTATCATACTCCAGTCAAGCGACGAATCGCTATCGCTATAAGCTGGAGGGGCCCGATTCAACATGGCACGAAGTCGGGAGTGGACAGCGGCTGGTTAGTTATAACAGGCTACCCGCGGGCGAATACACTTTTCGCGTACAAGGCGCGACCAGCCATGGCCCTTGGAGCGATCCTGGAGCCTCACTGCGGATCGAAATACTCCCGCCTTGGTGGAATACTTGGTGGTTCAGATCGGTCTGCGCCGTGGCGATCCTGCTAGCGCTGTATGCCGCTTACTCGTACCGCGTTGCCCAAATCACTCGACAATTCGAGGTGCGTCTCGAGGAGCGAGTGTCAGAACGGACGCGGATTGCTCGCGAATTGCATGATACGCTGCTGCAGAGCTTTCAAGGGCTGATTTTTCGTTTTCAGGCAGTGAACGACCTCTTGCCGGAAGGAAAGGCTAAGAGTCAACTCGAAAGGAGTCTCGAGCGTGGCGATCAGGCGATTGCAGAAGCGCGGAATACGGTCTACGAGTTGCGGTCGTCCGCCACAACTACGAATGACTTGGCCGAAGCCATAAAGGCACTCGGTGAAGAGCTGGTAACAGAAGATTCGGCGGCGTTCGGCCTGGTGGTTGAAGGTTCATCTCGAGACCTGCACCCCATCATTCGAGACGAAATCTACCGCATTACTTGCGAAGGGTTGCGAAACGCTTTCGGCCACGCGCAGGCCAGTCACATTGAGGCCGAAATTACCTACGGAGAACGGCTATTCCAGCTACGGATTCGGGATAACGGGGCGGGCATTCCGGCCAATATTTTGGAAGGGGGCCGGCAGGGCCACTACGGTCTTCCCGGGATACGTGAACGCGCCCGTCGGCTCGGTGGCAAATTGGAGATTTGGAGCAGCGCGAGAGCCGGCACAGAAATAGAATTGACCATCCCGGGAGCACTTGCATATGGTACGGCGCCGGGCCATTCGCTATTTCGTCTGTTTCGGCGAAAAGCAGGATGACCTATGATTCGTATTCTATGCGTTGATGACCACCCTCTTCTGAGAGACGGCATCGCCGCACTGCTCGAAAATCAATCCGACATGGCACTCATCGCGGAAGCATGCAATGGAAGCGAAGCACTCGAATGCTTTCGACAGCACCGTCCAGATATCACTTTGATGGACGTGCAAATGCCCGAAATGAGTGGCATCGATGCGGTGAGCACGATTCGCAGCGAATTTCCTGATGCCCGTATCATTGTTTTGACGACCCATGCCGGGGATACTCTGGTTTCTCGCGCTCTCAAAGCGGGCGCACGCGCCTACCTTTTGAAGAGTTCAGTGCGAAAAGAACTGGTGGAGACGATTCGCGCGGTTCATGCCGGTCAAAGGCGCGTCTCTCCGGAACTTGCCGCCGAGATCGCTGAGCATTCCGCCGATGGCGTATTGACCCCCCGGGAAATTGAGGTCCTGCGTCTGGTCGCGGGAGGCAACGCGAACAAAGAGATCGCTGTGCAGCTGGCGCTTACCGAGGAAACCGTGAAGGCCCATGTTAGAAGCATCCTGGGCAAGCTCGCAGCCAACGACCGGACCCATGCCGTCGCGATCGGCGTAAAGCGCGGAATCATCGATCTGTAGTTGCATACCTGGAAAGAGGGATGCCGCAGAGGCCTTTCGAGGGATTCGAACGCCGGTGCGGACCCCATAGGATTGATTTGGGATGCATCTTTGCAACGTCTGTTCTCAACCTTCCCGAGTAACTGGCCTGGATTCGGCCTGCTGCTGCTCAGGGTTTGCCTCGCACTTGCCCTCATTTATTTCGGTGTCGCTGGTCTCAGGAATTCCTCAGAAACGATCGTCTTCGCAGAGGATCTGATCGCCGCCGCCAGTGGCCTTTTTCTCCTTGGCGGACTGTGGACCCCCGTAATTGGAGCATTGGTTGCTCTTGACGAGACCTGGATCGCGTTCTCCCTCTACTCGCCGCCACGAGAGGACACCTGGATTCACATCTTCCTGGCGGCCCTTTCGGTTTGCGTAGCCACGCTCGGCCCTGGCGCATGGTCGATCGACGCACGCTTGTTCGGAAGGAAGCGGTTTGACATCGATCGTAAGAGAGCGAAGAAGTAATCCCTCTAAATGGGTAAACGCGCCTTCGACTATTAAGGTCCCTTATTCAGATCATTGTAGGGACGATTTCCACATCGACTTAGCGCCACAATCAGTCAGATGATGAACGTGGAGCCAAATCCGAGAGCAGGAGGAAACACAGTGACGACGGTAAATTTGGTTGGATCCAGCGCGAAATTCCGCGCTTTGCTCGACAGCGTCAACATGGTTGCCCCAGTCGATGCAGCCGTGCTCATTCAGGGCGAAACCGGTACCGGCAAAGAATTGATTGCGCGGGCGATTCACGAAGCCAGTCCTCGGCGCAGGAACCGCTTCGTCGCGCTCAACTGCGCGGCTATCCCAAGCACTCTGCTGGAAAGCGAACTCTTCGGACACGAAAAGGGTGCATTCACGGGCGCCGTGAACCAGGCCGTCGGGCGTTTCCAGGCAGCCGATCGGGGAACTCTCTTTCTGGACGAAATTGGAGATCTTCCGTTGGAGCTGCAGCCGAAACTGCTCCGCGTCCTGCAAGAGAAGCAGTTCGAGCGCCTAGGTGGAAGTGGTCAGACAATTCACTCCGACGTGCGCGTCATCGCGGCGACCAACCAGGACCTGGCGCGCTTGGTGGCGGAGAAGAAGTTTCGGATCGATCTGTTTTACAGGCTGAACGTGTTTCCGATGATGCTTCCGCCGTTGCGGGAACGCCGGGATGACATCGCGCTGCTGGCAGAACACTTTGTTGAAAAATTCGCTCGGCAGCAGGGCAAAGTCATCGACACAATTCCAGATGATGTAATAGCTGCTCTGGAGCAGCACGGCTGGCCAGGAAACATTCGGGAACTGCAGAATGTCATCGAGCGCGGGGTCATTATGACGACAGGTTCGATGCTCAGCCAGCAGACAACGGAGCGCTTGATAGGCGAAAAAGACGCATCGGTTTTTTATTCCGCGGCTTCTTCTGAACCTGAGAACATCCAGACGATGGCCGATGCCGAGCGCGCGCATATTACTGCAATACTCCGCGCAACCAATTGGGTTGTCGGTGGGCCAAACGGTGCCGCAGTGCAACTCGGGATGCCGAGAACAACGTTGCTCTCCAGAATGCACCGGCTCGGAATTCAGGGCCGTGTGTCGCGAAGACGCCAGTCGTTCGGGCGATTCGTGCAGGTGATGGACAGCCTGTCTTCGGGTTTGAAAGCCGACCTATCCGACCGTCTGCGAGTGATGGAAGCAGTGGCGGGCTAAAGCGCGTACAACGAGGAGTATTCCTATGACTACGACACCCGCTTCGTTTGGATCCCTTGCGACGGGTCTTGGCATAGGGCTTGCTCTCCGTATGCCTCTTGGTCGCGACCGTTTTCGGGACTATCCCGACGCAAGCGGCGCCATTGTTCCCGGAGTCAACGTCACGATCGCCAACCTAGGCAGGGATTGAACCGAAGCGCTCTTACTGATTCGACCGGCCAATACCGCTTCGCGGTTTGCTTCTGCGGTACCGCCTGCCGGTCAGTTTGGCAATGCCGGACGAAATATCCTGCGGGGGCGGCGTTCGGGCAAATTGACACGGCGCTGCATAGAAGATCTTGCCGTCACTGAACAACGCATCGGCGTACGATGCGAACTGGCCCGACTGGTACGCAGCATAATGCTGGCTGAGCAGGACGGCCAGCAATTGCGGCAATGAAATCAACTGCTATTCAAGGAGTGTATATGAGGACAATCGCTTTCGCACTCGCCACTATCGTCGCCATCACTGGCGCCGTCGGCTACATCACACCTGTATATGGGCAGGCAAATGGAGATTCCGCGCCCGTTTTCCTGACCGAGATGCCATCGGGTTACCGCGACTGGAGCTTGATCTCACTGAGCCGGATCACAGCTGGAAACGTCAGCCAGTTGCGTGCCCAGGTGGGCAACGACCTCGCGATCAGGGCTTATAAGGAGGGAAAGCTTGTATTTCCCGACGGCGCGATCATTGCGGCGATCCACTGGAACGAAACGGTGTCGGAGGAAAACAATAAAGTCCTGGCGATGATCAGGATTGCCGGCGCAACTCCATAAGGTACGGTAGCGGGGTCGCTGGCTAATGTTCAATTTATGGTGAAGGACTCAAAGAGATACGCAGCGACAGGCGGCTGGGGATTTGGCGACTTTACGGAGGGCAAGCCGGCAAACGAGGCGGCAATGAAGACCTGTTTCGCATGCCACCAGCCTGCGAAAGATCACGACTTCGTCTTCGCCCGTTACGCCGCATCACATTGAGCCTTTGTGTTATCGACACTTGAAGGATTAAAGTTTCTCGACACCATCAAAGCACCGGTAGAGAAAATCAACATTTCGTCCTGGTGCTTCACGCTGCCAGATTAAGAGTAGCAGTCCTGCTCGCCGGGTCATTGCTCAGCTGGCGCAACAACTTCGCCTGACGGCAGGCGCATGTCGATTATGTCGAGACCATCGGCGGAAGCTTGATGGTCCAGCAGCATATCGAGGAGATCGCGCAGCCTGATCACCTGCGAGTTTCTTCTGAATCAGATGTCTCTATGCCGACAGGCCGCACGAACAGGCGTCATCTGGGATCTGGCGGTCCGAAACATCGATGACAACACGTCCGAGTTCACAAAGACAGTTCAGAGCTTTGCTACTCCGGAATTGATGGACTTCCTAGGAAGACGAATTCTTCCGCAGTGCGCGGAAGCCAATCTCCGAGACTCACAACATGCAGGAGACACCGTTGTTCGCAAAAAGTATCGAGCGTCATGCGGTGAAGACAAGAACAGCGCTGAGGAGGAAACCAATGGCACAACTAACATATGAAAACGAGATCACCGGACTTGTGGTGGTCGATCCGTACAACGATTTCATTTCCGAGGGCGGCAAAATATGGGATCGCATCAAAGGCGTCGCTGAAGGCAACCAGTGCGTTCCACACATGGGGCAGGTTCTCGAAGCTATACGCAAAACAGGTATTCGCGTATTCTATGCGATGCATCGGCGGTATCGCCACGGCGACTACGAAACTTGGTTTCCACTCCAGGCACATCGTGACCCACCTCGGTTACGGATATTCGGGCCTAAGACATGGAAGCAGTTGCGCAGCTATTGTCATGCGATCTCAGCCGCGGTGAGGCCGGAGCGTAGCGTAGGCCG
>Ga0213875_10000778_pt1 | contig 23813 bp, 22 predicted proteins | sample BarmaccomBMRX_R8_FD_160105 | JGI IMG/M metagenome (GOLD analysis project Ga0213875, IMG submission 160105) | Root-associated microbial communities from Barbacenia macrantha in rupestrian grasslands, the National Park of Serra do Cipo, Brazil - RX_R8 | ecosystem: Host-associated > Plants > Roots... | reverse complement strand
CGCCGGTCGCGGGGAGATCGGCAGCGCTTGTGACCACAGACACCCCAGGCAGCCGCGCCGCCAGCTCGGCGGGCGCGAGACCCGCGGCGAGGACGGCGTGCGGATGCAGGTTCCTGATCTCCGCGACCAGCGGCGCGCTCACCGGGGCGGCGCTGAGCAGCAGCGGTGCGTGTGCCGCCGTGGCCGCCCTTTCGGCCGCCGGCAGCGCCGCACCAGTACTGCGAGCCACCACGACAACGGGTGCCGAACTGAACAACCGCCGGGCGAACGTCACGGTAAGCGCGTCGGGCGCGGTGCTGGCCAGCACGGAGACCGCCGCCGAGGGTGGCTGAGTACGCGCGGCGGGCGGGTCACCCGCGGCGCCTCCCTGTCCCCCCGCGGCTTGCTGGCCCATGCCCGCCGCCTCTGTGTGTCCGGAGGCCGTGCAGGCGGTCACGGCGGCTGCCGCCGCGGCGCACAGCACCATGGCCATGGTTCCGGCTCTGTGTCCTGACCGGCGGCAGGCGTCAGCAACTCGTGAGAGAGCGGGAGAGCTTACGCTCGGCACATCCAGGGCCTTCCTCATCGAAGCCGGCCCCGCGTCCGGGGCCGTTTCTTCCCCGAAGACCTTAGCCCTCACTCAGGCAATCTTCAGCTAAACACTCCCAACACCGTGGGAAAACTCGGCGCGGCGGTCGCGATCCGTTGGATAACAGCCGTTTCGGTCCGTGGCTTACCGGGCCGTCTCCTGTGCGTGCTCGTGCTCGTGCTCGCGCCGGGCGATCTCGCCGCGGACCTCGTCCATGTCCAGGTCACGAACCGCCTGGATGACCTGCTCGAGCGCGGCCGCGGGAAGCGCGCCAGGCTGGGAGAACACGAGGACGCCGTCCCGGAACGCCATCAGCGTGGGGATGGAGGTGATCCGCGCCGCCGCGGACAGCTCCGGCTGGTCCTCGGTGTCGATCTTGCCGAACGTGATGTCCGCGTGCTTCTCGCTGGCGGCCTGAAAGACCGGGGCGAACATCCGGCAGGGCCCGCACCAGGAGGCCCACCAGTCGACCAGCGTAATCCCTGGCCTGGTGACCGTGTCCTCGAACGTGTCCTTGGTCAGTGCGGTGGTGCTCATCGCGCTCCTTCGCTCGTCGCTCTTGGCTTTATACCCCTACCCGTATAACCAAGGGAGGCGAGGCGTATTCCCGCGTGATCACGGCGGCAGCGGGCCAAACCGGGTCAATCGCGGCGTAAATCTGCGAGCGCGCGGGTAGCTGCCAGCATGGGAGGAGACAGCGGCTGAAGGCCAGCGGGAGGTGCGGTGGCCGAAGAATCCTCCGGGCAGTCAGGAGGTTTGCTGGCCGGGCTTGCTCCGGGCGCGCGCATGGCGGGATACCGGCTGGAGGAGCGGGTGGGCGCCGGCGGGATGGCGGTGGTGTTCCGCGCGCGTGATGAACGGCTGGGCCGGGTGGTGGCGCTGAAGGTCCTGACGCCGGTGCTGGCTGCGGATGAGGGATTCCGGGAGCGCTTCATCCGGGAATCGCGTGCCGCCGCGGCGGTGGACGATCCGCACATCATCCCGGTCTACGCGGCCGGCGAGGCGGACGGCGTGCTGTTTATCGCCATGCGCTTCGTGGCGGGCGGCGACCTGCGCTCGGTGGTCAGCCGTGAAGGCCCGCTGCCGCCGGCCCGGGCCGCGGCCGTGATCTCCCCGGTAGCCTCGGCGCTGGATGCCGCGCACGGTGCCGGCTTGGTGCACCGCGATGTCAAGCCCGCGAATGTGCTGGTGGATGCGGGGCCTGGGCGCCCTGACCACGTGTACCTGTCGGATTTCGGGCTGAGCAAGGGCACGCTGTCCGCGGCAGGCCTGACCGGGTCCGGGCTGTTCCTGGGTACGCCAGATTACTCGGCGCCGGAACAGATCTCGGGGCGGCGCGTGGACGGCCGGGCGGATCAGTACGCGCTCGCTTGCGTAGCGTACACGCTGCTGACCGGCGGGCCTCTGTTCGAGCGTGACGAGCCCATGGCCGTGCTGTGGGCACATCTGTCCGAACCGCCGCCGCCGGTGAGTGCGCTGCGGCCAGACCTGCCGCGCGCCGCGGATCAGGTTCTTGCCAGGGCACTGGCGAAGGTGCCGGAAAACCGGTTCGGCAGTTGCGGAGAATTCGCCGATGCACTGCGGGAGACTCTGGGCCTGGCGCCCTACAACCCGCACCGGGCCACTGAGCAGGTCCGGGCTGTGCCCCATGAAACGGCCGTCTTGGCTGGCCAGACGGTCCACGACGTGACTCAGACGATCGCGCCTGCCCTCAACGGTGCCATGGAGGCCAGCGGTAGCGGCCACGCCGGGCACGTCCCGGAGCCCGGGCTGGTCAGGCCCGCGTCCCGCCGCCGCATCGGGGTGGCCGCACTGGCAGGGATCCTGCTGGCGGTGGCGGCGGTTGTCGTGGCCACGCTGGTAGTTCCCGCAACTCACGGACCCCCGGCCGTCGCCGGCAAGAGCACCACCCCGGCCAGGCGCAGTTCCGCCGTGACCCTGGGCGCCACCTTGCCGGACCCCGCCAGCCAGGGCATTGTTTCGGCCGCGTTCAGTTCCGACGGCGGGACGCTGGCCGCCGCGGACGGTAACGGCAGCACCTATGTGTGGGATATCGCCACGCGAAGCCGCATCGCCACCCTGCCGGATCCCCCCAGCCTCCCCAGCCAGCAGCAGGGCATTGTTTCGGCCGCGTTCAGTTCCGACGGCGGGACGCTGGCCGCCGCGGACGGTAACGGCAACGTCTATGTGTGGGATATCGCCACACGAAGCCGCATCGCCACCCTGACCGGCCTCAAGTTCCCGGTAGCGCTCAGCTCCCACGGCAGGACACTGGCAGCCTCTGAGGGGTATGGCGCCGATCTGTGGGACGTGCGCACCGGCGCACTCATCGCCACCCTGACCGACCCGGACGACCCTTACATGACTGGCGCTTTTGTGACCACGGTCGCGCTCAGCCCCGACGGCAAGATCTTGGCCGTCAGCGATGATGGCGACAGAACCTATATGTGGGCCACCACGACTCGTACTGTTATCGCCACCCTCGGCAAGGGCGCCAACTGGACCGTGTTCAGTGCTGACGGCAAGACGCTGGCCAGCTGCGGTCTCAACGGCAAGACCGACCTGTGGAACGTCGCCAGGCACACCCTCATCGCCACCTTGCCTGGCCCGGGCGACAACTACGTGACTACGGCCGCACTCAGCCCGGACGGCACGTTCCTCGCCGCCGCCGACCACTACGGCCAGATCGCCCTGTGGGATATCACCACACGCACCGTCATCGCCACTGTGACCGACCCCGGCGGGGAAGGCGTGTCTGCGGCCGTGTTCAGCCCCAGCGGTAAGACGCTAGCCGTCACCGACCGTAACGGCAGCACCTACCTGTGGGATATCCGGATCACCGTCCCCGGTGCGGTACGCGCCGCGGGCGCTGGAGAGGGGCGGCGGTGACGGTCCGCGACCGAAATCGTCCTCGGGCGCCAAGAGGCCGCACGGAAATGAATTAGGTTAGCCTAACCAATTGCTTCAATAGCGCATCCGGTGGCGGTAAGGATTGCTTCCGTCGCTCCGGCACGGCCACGACGGGGCGCATCTCAGAACGATCACGATGATATTTTTGTAACGTCGGTGATGCTCCGTGCGCCCAGCGCAGGCCATCACGCGAATGTAAACTCGGCTACGTTTGGGGCGCAAGCGAAGCCATGAGAGGTAGCCAGGGTTGTTTACCGGAATAAATTCTCGTGTACTCACGGACCGATTCCGAGTGACAAGGTGAATGGCGTGGACGACCGGGACTATCTTCCGCAAGACGCGTGGCGCTCCGAGGGCGCTCCCGTCACGGTGTACGCGGATTCCGAATGGCGGCGTTCCACGGCATACCCGCCGTCCAGGGGCAGGCACGGCCAGGGATCGCCGCCCGTTACCGGCCCGGTGCCGGGGTACCCGCGGCCGGACGGCAGGCGCGCCTCCGGCAACTCACTTTCCAGCGGCGGCCCGATCCGGGCCGGTACCGGCCCGATGCCCGCCAGTACCGGCCCCATGCCGGGGTACCCGCCGCCGAACGGCAGGCCAGCGACCGGATACCCGCGGCCCGACGGCAGGAACGGGCGGGGCCACCCGCCGCCCAAGGGCAGGCCGGCCCCCGGATACGCGCCGGTGAACGGCGGGCCGGTCCACGGGTCCCGGCTGTCCGGCAGCGGCCCGCTGCCGGCCGCTGCCGGCCCCGCGCCGGGCTACCCGCCGCTCAACGGCTGGGCCGCCCCCCGCTACCCGCCGTCCGGTGGCAAGCGCATCCTTGGCTGGCTGCCGTTCGGCAACAGGCTCGTCCTTCTCCCGAAGGACGGGTCATTCGGCGCCGGTGACGAGGTACTGCGTGAGCACAGGGACGTCTCCGGCGGCTGGCTGCGCCCGGCCGTGTTCGGCGCGATGGACGGGCTGGTAACCAACTCCTCGCTGATCGCGGGCATCGGCGGGGGTGGCGGCGCCCACGGCACGATCGTGCTTACGGGCATCGCTGGCCTGATAGCCGGCGCGTTCTCCATGGCGACCGGGGAGTACATTTCGGTGACGTCGCAGAACGAGCTGACAGCGGCGGAAGTGGAACTCGAGAGAAAGCAGCATCTGCGTGACCCCGTGGGGAAACACAGAAGGCTGACCGAGGTGTTCGTCGGCAAAGGGGTCTCCCCGAATCTGGCGGAGGCGGTCGTGCGGCAGATCTCAGCCGACCCTGAGCGGGCCGTCGCGACGCATGTGCGCGAGGAGCTGGGGATCGACCCGGATGACCTGCCGTCGCCGCGGATCGCGGCGGGAGCGTCGTTCGCGGCCTTCACGGTCGGCGCGCTGATCCCGCTGAGTCTCTTTTTGATGGGGTATCCCTCGCTCAAGGCGGCGCTGGTGATATCGGGGGTGGCGGCCGTCGTAGGCGGTGCCGCGGTGGCCAGGCTGACGGGGAGGTCGCTGCTCATGGGGGGCCTGCGGCAGTTCACGGCGGCGTTCCTGGCGACTGGCATGGCCTTCCTGATAGGGCATCTGGTCGGTGGGCACATCTCGTAGTGGAGGAGTCGGCGCGCGCCTTCCCCGCCCGGGCCGGTACCCGAACCGGAGTTCCGGATGATAACCGGGCAAAACCCCATTTCGGTTAACTTCGAAGGGCCTGGTAATCCACACTTCGCATTCGTCGCATCGCGGTGCAAACAGGCATGCGAGGAGTTAAAGACGTCTATAACAAGAAGAAATACCGTGCCGTTCAGCCCGTCCCTGTTCAGCCCGTCCGTGCGGCCGTCGGTGCGGCCGTCCGTGCCGGCCTGCGACCGCGTCCGGGCCGTTGCACATATGACAAAATTGTAAGGATGGTCATTGAACCGGCTGCCAGCCGGTCCGTGCAATTAAGTATGGATTCTGTGTTCCACGCCTGTGCGCCCTGGCGCGATCCTTTGTGGGGGCGAGTGAGCCATGACAGCGGATCATGTCACTGACGACACCTGCCCGGCCCAGGCCCGCTCCGTGGCGCGGGGACGCATCCTGCTTGTCGACGATGAGCAGGCCATACGTTCAGCCCTCGGCCGGGCGCTCAGGGCGGAGGGGCATACCGTCGACTTCGCCGAGACCGGCTCAGACGGGCTCCGGCAGGCGATGGCTGGTTCATACGACCTGGTCATCCTCGACCTGCTGATGCCCGGCACCGACGGCCGGACGGCGCTGCGCCAGCTCCTGCGCGACCGGCCCGCGCAGGCGGTGCTCGTGCTGTCCTGCCTGGCCGACGTGAAGTGCAAGGTCGAGTGCCTCGAGCTCGGCGCGCGCGACTACCTCACCAAGCCGTTCTCGCTCGCCGAGCTGCTCGCCCGGGTGCATACCCAGCTTCGCGGTGAGGGCCTCGGCGCGGTCATCCGGGTTGGCGAGCTCAGGCTGCACGTCGGCCGCATGGAGGCGGACATCGGACGCGGTCCCACACCGCTCACTCGGCTTGAGTTCCTGGTGCTCAGGGAGCTGATGGAACATGCCGGCCAGTCGGTGTCCAGGGGACGGCTGCTCGCGTCGGTCTGGGGCCTGGACTTCGAGCCGGGCTCCAACATCGTCGGCGTGTGCGTGCGCCGGCTGCGGACCAAGCTCGGCGACCACATCATCAGGACGGTGCGCGGTGAAGGGTATCAGCTCGCGACCCGGTGACCTCGGTGCTCGGCACGCGGGGCCGCGCGGATTCCGCCACGGGTGGCTCGGCCTGGCGTGGGCGGCCCTGTCGGTGCTGAACGTCGCCGCGATCGCCGCGTGGCCATCCTGGAACACCATCCCGTTCCATCTCATCGCGATCGCGTTCACCGTCCTGTACTGGCTGCGGATCTGGCCGGCCAGCCCGATGCTGTGGGGCCTGGGGATCGTGGTCATCACGACCGTCACCGGAATCGGCCTCGACGTGCTCAACGATGCGGAGCGGGTCGAGGAGATGACCGAGATGCCGCTGATGGCGGCCATGTTCGTGGTGACCGTGTGGCACGCCAACCGCAAGATCACCGCGGATCACGAGCGGCACCTCATCGGCAAGGAGAACGAGCGCCTGCTCATCGCGCAGCGCCGCTTCCTACAGGATGCCTCGCATCATCTGCGTACTCCGCTTACGATCGCCCTCACCCACGCTGAGCTGCTCGCCCGCGACCTCTCCGGCCGCGCGGAACTTCGCGACATCCAGGTGGTGATCGGGGAGATGGCCAAGCTGCGGCGGCTGAGCGAGCGCCTGCTCGTCATCGCGGCGGCCGAGGACCCGGACTTCCTGCATCCCGAGCCGGTGGCGCTGGACAGGTTCGCGGCGGACGCCATCCGCCGGTGGCGCCCTACCGCGGAACGCAGTTGGCAGCTCGGGATGCTCGACGCGGCGATCGTCTCGGCGGACCTGGAACGACTCGGCCTCGCCGTGGATGCGCTGCTGGAGAACGCGGTCAGGCACACACCGGACGAAGGCGTCATCAAGATTTCGGTCATACGCGGCGAGGGCGGCGTGGTCCGCATGATCGTCGCTGACACCGGTACCGGGATCGAAGCCAGCGAGCTTCCGCATATCTTCGAACGGTTCCGCACCGGTGCCGGCGGGGGCAACGGCAGGGGTACCCGGGGCACCGGCCTCGGGCTCGCCCTTGTCCGCGCGGTCGCCGAGGCCCACGGCGGGTATGTCCAGGTTCGCAGCGTGCCCGGACACGGCACTCAGTTCGAGCTCACGCTGCCCGCCGCGTGGGACGAGGGTGCCGGTATCGATGAGCAGGCCGGGCCGCCAGTCTGGCGGCCCGGCCTGCCGGTTCCGGTGGCCGAGTGACCACCGTCCGTTCGGAATCCTAATTTCCGTCGGCCGCCGCCCACGCGGCCACCGAGCCGCGGACGGTCAGGCTCACGAACTCACCGGGCTCGGGCGGATCGCTCCGGCTGACCCTGACCCGGAGCTCTTCGCCGCCGCCCTGCACGCCGCCTGGCCCGCCGTTTCCGCAGCCCAGCACCGCGCCGCCCAGCGCACCCCCGTCCAGGCCACCGCCCAGCGCACCCCTGTCCAGCACCGCGCCGTCCAGGACCGCGCCGTCCAGGCCGCCGTTGCCCGGGGCGCCCTTGACGGCCTTGCCGTTGCCGGGCCGGGAACCAGGTGCGTCCGGGCGCACGGCCACAAGGGCATCGTGACCGTAGTAGTGGGTCGCGGTGACCCGGGCGGGAACGGTGTCGCTCCCGGGCGGCGTCAGGCATATCTGCTCCGGCCGGATAAGGACCGTGACATGGCCGGGCTTTGGCACCTGCAGGCCGGCGTGGATACCGTGCCGGCCGAGGGCGGTGGTCACGCGCTTCCCGTCCCAGGTCCCCTCCAGCAGGTTCGCGGTACCGACGAACGAAGCGAGCTGCGGGTCGGCGGGACACCGGTAGAGCTGGCGGGGGGTGTCGGCCTGGATGATCCGGCCGTCCCGCAGGACGGCCACGTGATCGGCCGCGGAGAGCGCCTCGTCCTGGTCGTGGGTGACGAGCACGGTGGTGGTGCCGGTCGCGCGCAGGACCGCGAGGACATCGGTGCGCACGGTGGCGCGCAGTCCCGCGTCGAGCGACGAGAAGGGCTCGTCGAGCAGGATCAGGCTGGGCTGGCTGGCCAGGGCGCGGGCGAGCGCGACCCGCTGCTGCTGCCCGCCGGAGAGCTGGTGCGGGTAGCGAGAGGCGAGGTCGCCGAGCCCGACCAGCTCGAGCATCTCGTCGGGCCGCCTGCCATGCCGGTCGCGCCGCGCCAGCGGGAACGCGACGTTGGCGCGCACGGTCAGGTGCGGGAACAGCGCACCGTCCTGCGGGACGAGGCCGATGTGGCGCTGTTCGGGCCTGACCCGGTGGCGGCCGTCGTCGACGACGGTGCCGTTCACGCTGACGGATCCCCGGTCGGCTGCCTCGAAGCCGGTGATCACGCGCAGCAGCGTGGTCTTGCCGGAACCCGAGGCGCCCAGGATCGCCGTGAGCGTTCCGGATTTGACCTGCAGGCCGATGCCACGCAGCACCGGCGTGCCCGGGTAGGACTTGTGGAGCCCCTCCACACTGAGCCCGGTCATGACTGCTCCCGTGATTTGCCAGGATCGCGGCCCGGGCCGCGATCGAACCAGTGCTGCAGCAGGCAGCCGGGGATGACCGCGATGGCGACGATCACGATCGCGTACCGGCTGGCTGACGCGTAGGAAGAGTTCTGCTGGTAGGCCCAGAAGGCGGTGGCCAGGGTGTTGGCACCGGTGGGGATCAGTACCAGGGTCGCGGTCAGTTCCACGACGGCGGCGAGGAACACGAGGGCGGCGCTCGCCGCGATGCCCGGTGCCACCAGCGGGAGCGTGACGCGTCTCAGCGCGGCCGCCGGCCGGCAGCCCAGCGAGCGGGCGGTCTCCTCCAGCCGGGCCGGTGCCTGGACGAGGCTGGCGCGGAGGCTGACCAGCGCGAGCGGGAAGAACATGATCGCGTAAGTGATCACCAGCAGCTCCGGTGTCTGGTAGAGCGGATAGGCGGCGTGGATCGCGAAGAAGACAAGCGCCAGTGCGAGCACCAGGCCGGGCAGTCCCTGAGACAGATAGCCGATGCGTTCGCTGGCGGTGGCCAGCCGGCCTGGGTGCCGGACGAACAGCAGCGCGACGGGGAAGGCGGCGACCGTGGCGAGTATCGCGGCCGACCCGGCGTAGACGACCGTGTTCACGGCGGCGCCGGCGAGGGGAATAGGAGGCAGCGTGGTGTCCGGCGCCTGGAGGCGCCAGTAGACCACGGTGCTGACCGGGACGCCGACGCTGAGCCCGGTGAGCACGGCGAACCCGCCGACGACGGGGACGGTGGCCCAGCCGAGGCGGTATCTGTGCACCCTCAGGACGCGCGCGCTGGCGACGGGGCCGCGGCCGGCGCCGCGGCGGCCCACGATGTGCTCGCCGCCGAGCGCCAGCAGGCTCAGCAGCACGAGCAGCAGCGACAGGGCGCTGGCGGCGGCCGCGTTGAAGCCCAGGGTGAATTCGGTGAAGATCTCGGTGGTGAACGTCTGGAACCGGAGGATCTCGAACGCGCCGAACTCGGCCAGCAGCGCCAGGGTGACCAGCAGGCAGCCGCCGAGCAGCGCGGGCCTTATCTGCGGCAGGACCACACGCCGGAACGCCGTGAACCGGCCGGACCCGAGACCGCGGGCGACCTCGTACAGGGTGCTGTCGGCGCGCCGCAGCGCGGCGGCGACGGGCAGGTAGACCAGGGGGTACAGGCCGAGCGTCATCACCAGGACGGCTCCGGTGAGCCCATGCACGGCCGGGGTCAGCGACGACCACGTGTACCCGACGACAAAGTCCGGGATGGCAAGCGGAAGCAGCACGAGCACCCGCCACACGCGGCGCCCGGGCAGGTTGGTGCGCTCCACGCACCAGGCGGCGCCCAGCGCCACCGTGGCCGCGCACGTGGTGACCGCGAGGGTGAGCTCGATCGTGTTGATCAGCAGCGTCAGCGTGAGCCTGCGCATCAGCAGCCGGCTGATCAGCGGCCATCCGGTGCCCGTCGCCTGCCAGATGAGGAAGGCCACGGGAAGCAGCAGGGCCACGCAGACCAGCGCCACCGACGCGGTCAGCGGCCAGGGCGCCCGCCGCCCGAGAGGGCCGGCGGGCCGCACATCGTCCGGGGCGCCCTCGCCGGGGGCCAGCGTGCCGGGGGCCAGCGTGCCGGGGCTCGGCGCGGTGGCGAGCGGCGAGCCGTTCATCGATTGCACGGCGGCCTCCGTCAGCCAAGCTCGGCCTGCTGCAGCAGGCCGAGCGGGAGCAGGCCGTCCCCGAGATCGGCGATGGTGTCCGATGCGGGGCTGAGCTGGCTGAGCGGGGTCAGCGCGGCTGCCGCCGCCACCCCCGGCCGGAGCGGGTACTCGTAGCTGTCGGAATGCGCGATGATCTCCTGGCCCTCCGGGCTTACCAGGAACGCCAGGAACTTCTGCGCCGCGGCCTTGTGCTGGCTCGAGGCCAGCACCCCGGCACCGGAGACGTCCAGCACATAGCCGCTGTCTCCGGGGGCGAGGTGAGCGACCGCCGAATGCATGGCCGCCGCGCCGGCCTGCAGCCGCAGCCGGTACCAGTAGTAGTTGTTGATCAGCGCTATCTGTACCTGCCCGGAGTTGACCTTTGCCATGACGGTCTCGTTGTCCGGGTACAGGTTGCTCCCCGCGTTGGCCTTGAGCCCCTTCAGCCATGTGAGCGCCGCCGCCTGGCCGTCGGCTCTGGTGATCGATGTGATGACCGGCTGCAGGTCCGTCTCGGCCGGCGCGAACCCGAACCTGCCCTTCCACCGCGGGCTGGCCAGGTCAAGGGCCGACCTGGGCAGCTGGGCCGGGCTGAGTTCGCGCGTGTTGTACACGAGCACCGTCACCCTGGCCGACACGCCCACCCAGTCGCGGGCCGGGGAGTCGTACCGAGCGGGGACGGACGCCAGCGTGCCGGCGCTCACCGGCGCGAGCATCTGACGTTCGGCGAGTTTCTCGAGCGGGGGAGAGTTCTCGGTGTAGATCACGTCGGCCGGCGAGCGCGAGCCCTCCTGCAGGATCTGCGCGGTCACCACCGCCTCGCCGTCCGAGCGGATCGTCACGTTTATGCCGGTCTGCTTCTGGAAGGCCGCCACCAGGGCCTGCGTCGTCTGCTCGTGCTGGCCGTTGTACAGCGTGATCGTCTGCGGGGCTCCGGCGGAGCCCGCGGATGCGGACGCGCTGCACGCCGCCAGCGAGCCTGCCAGCACCCCGCATGCGGCCAGGCCCGCGATACGAACAGCTCTCACCATCACTATGACCTCCACATCCGGATAGCTGGGGCAGGGTTACCGCACCCTTTACTGAATGGGGCATCCCGCTGCCAGGCTGGATGGGCGGGTAATGCCGGCCGGGGAACGGAGTTATTCGCCTAACCGAACACCCGGCCAATTACCTGCCCATCTCTGGCGACAGAGTACAAGTGGTGAAGGGCGATCTCAGGAAGATCACGGTAGATGAAAATTTTGTAAGCATGGACGCTCGCGCCTGGATGATATTTTTGTAATCTACGACAGATTTCTGTAATACCTGAACCGGGGATTTGGCCCGGGAAGGCAGCCTGGCGAATGTACGCTCGGGTCGTGGAGCTGCAGTTACCAGGCGTGGGGAACCGCGCCTGGCGGGGCATCCCAGGCCGCGAGCAAAGGAGTCATCCGGGTGGACGAGGCCGTCAGTGAGTCGCGCCGCCAGTACCCCATCGACGCTCCGCGGCGACCGGCAGCGGCACGCGCGCAGAGCTATGCGCGCAGCTACGACGAAGTACGCCGCCTGGTGCTTATGCTCGCGGAACAGTCGGGCGGCGGCGAGGTCACGGAGGAGCTAAAAAGAATCGTCGTTCGCGCGGATTGCTGCTGATCTGTTAACGCGCTCGCAGAATAGGGGTTCCGTTGCATTCCGATCACTGCGCCCACTGCCCGGGCAGCCATACCGGCGCGCGGCCCTGCCTCGCCACCGCGACAGCGAAGGCACAGGCGTGGCTGCTCATGGAGCATCCCGGACCCTGGGGGCCCACGCTCGAAGAGAGCGCACTCGCGGCGCCGGCCGCCAGGGCGCTGACCCGTGCCAGGGAGCACTCGGTGCGTGTTCAGCTGATCCGGCGTCCGGGGCGCCGGCGGCCGATCCCGCCGGTTCAGGTGTATGCCGCGTGGTCCGGCCCCGGCGCCTGGCTCGAGGGCCGGGAACTGGCCGACCCCGCCATGCTGAACGAGCTCGACCTCGGCGCGGTCGGCGCCGGTATCCGCCCGCGCTTCGGCGCTCCGGCGCGCGGCATCTTCCTTGTCTGCACGAACGGCAAGCACAACGTCTGCTGCGCCCGGCTCGGCGGCCCGCTCGCGCGGGCGATGCACGACGGTTTCGGCGACGCGGTGTGGGAGACCACCCACCTCGGCGGCGACAGCTACTCGGCCAACATGGTCTGCCTTCCGCACGGCCTGTACTACGGCGATCTCGCCGTCGCCGACGGCCTGGTGGCTGCGGGACGGTACCTGCGCGGGGAAGTATGGCTGAAGCGCTACCGCGGCCGGGCCGGGCTCACCCGGCCGGCGCAGGCGGCCGAGCATTTCCTGCGCGCCCGCACCGGCATCTCATCGGTGGACGCCGTGACGATCGAGTCGGTGGCCGAAGCCCCTGCCGCGGAGGCGGGGGAGGCCGCGGAGGCCGTCGCCGTCGCCGGCGGCGAGCGCTACCTGATCCGCGTCGAACGGGTGCCGCTTGATCCTTGCGGCCCCGAGTGCACCGCGAACGCGAGCACGTACGTGCTGAAAGATCTCGTTCACCTGAGGCCGGTACCGGCCGCCGGCAGCACCCCGGCACTGCCCGTCGCCTGACGCCCACATCCGGGCACCGGCGCCAGCGACCCCGGCCCGCGGCGAGTAGTATCCAGTGACCATGGCAAGCCGCACCGTGCCAGGCCGCACCGTCAGGCTCACCGGCTGGGGCCGGATACTGCCCTCCTCGGCCGAACTGGCCGAGCCGCCCACCGCCGCCAGCGCCAGCGAGCTGCTGCGGGCCGCAACCGGGACCGGGCACCGCAACGTGATCGCCCGCGGCCTCGGCCGCAGCTACAACAACGCCGCGCAGGTCGGCGGCGGCGTGGTGATCTCGACCGCGAGGCTCAGCCGGATCATCGGCCTGGACGCCTCGACCGGCCTTGCGACCTGCGAGGCCGGCGTCAGCCTCGAGCAGCTCATGGTCGCCGGGCTGCCGGCAGGCTGGTTCGTGCCGGTTTCCCCCGGCACCAGGCAGGTGACGATCGGCGGCGCGATCGCCGCCGACGTGCACGGCAAGAACCACCACGTGGCGGGCAGCTTCGCCACCCACGTACGGTCGCTGGACATCGTGCTGCCCGGCGGCGAGCTGCGCACCGTGACCCCTCAGGATGACCCGTCGCTGTTCTGGGCGACCGCCGGGGGCATGGGCCTGACCGGGCTCATCGTGCGCGCCACGGTGCAGCTCAAGCGGGTGGGCACCTCGCGGGTCCGGGTGGACACGGTGCGCACCGCCGACATCGACGAGACGATGGCGGTGCTGGCCGAGCATGACCGCAGTTACGGCTACACGGTCGCGTGGTCCGACAGCATGGCCAGGGGCGCCCGGCTCGGCCGGTCGGTGATAACCAGTGGCGACTTCGCCGACCCGGCGGACCTGCCCGCAGCCGAAAAGACCGACCCGTTCGCGTTCCGGCCCGGGGCGCGGCTCGGCGTCCCCGGCGGATTCCCGCCGGGCCTGATCAACCGGTACACGGTGGCGCTGGCCAACGAGGCCTATTACCGCAAGGCGCCGCGGGCGCGCCACGGTGAGCTGCAGACGATCGGGGCGTTCTTCCACCCGCTCGACGCGGTCATGAACTGGAACAGGGTCTACGGCCCCGGCGGCTTCCGGCAGTACCAGTACGTCGTGCCCTTCGGTGCCGAGGCCGCCGTGCGCCGGTCGTTCGAGCTCGTCTCAGCGGCCCGCGCGCCGTCGTTCGTGACCGTGCTCAAGCGGTTCGGCCAGGGCGACCCGGGGCTGCTGTCGTTCCCCGTGCCCGGCTGGACGCTGGCGCTCGACTTCCCCGCGCGCACCCCCGGCCTTGACCGGCTGCTCGGCTCGCTCGACGAGCTCGTCCTGGAGGCAGGCGGCCGCGTCTACCTGGCCAAAGACTCGCGGGTTCCCCCGGGCACGCTGGCGCAGATGTACCCGCGGCTGGCCGAGTTCGCGAAGCTGCGCGCCGAGCTCGACCCGGCCGGCATCCTCGCCTCCGATCTGTCCAGGCGGCTGGGCCTGTAGGCGTCACCAGGCCACGCTCAGCGGTGCCGCGTCGGTGGTGATCAGGGCGGAGCGGCCGTCCGTCACATCGACGCGGTAGATATGCCCGTATCCGTCGATGACGAGCAGGGTCGCGCCCGTGCCCGCGCCCGTGAGGAGCGGACGCATGGGCTCCAGCGCCGCCACGCTGACCGAGCTCGCCGTCTTGGTGTTCCGCACGGCAGACGGGACCCCATGCGGATCCCGGAAGACCGTGCGGATGGTCCCGCCCGTGGCGGCGTCGGTCTCGGTCACGTCGAGGTAGCCCTTGTGCCCCGCGACGTTCATGCCGAGCCTGTAGACGTCCCGCGCGCCGCCGGTGCCGGTGCCGGAAAGCGCCATGCCGCCGCAGCCGCCGTCCAGGTACGGCCCGTCGTTCAGGTTGACCGGCACCGCGCGGGTGACCCGGTGTGAGGCGGCGAGCAGATCTCCGCCCGCGCCTGCCGTGAGGATCCAGGCGCCGTCGGTGCCGTTGCCCGACCCTTCGGTCAGGTAGCCCAGATGGCGGCCGTCCGCCGCCCAGGAGAGGGCCGACAGCTCGGCCGTCGCCGACGGGCCGCGATACACCGCCCAGTGCCCGCTGCGCAGGTTGAGGATCTCGAGCTGCGCGGGCCCGGCCGGCCCTCCTTTGCTCTGCCCGGTGAGCACCCCGAAGGCGATCATCGTGCCGTCCGGCGCGACGGCCATGCCGGTCAGGCCGCTGTTCCCGCCAGCAACCTCCGCCGGGTCGGTGACCGCCTCCCCGGCGACGGCGCCGACCTCGGTGAGCGACCGCAGCCGGCCGCCGCCGGTGAGCACCAGGCGCGAGAAGGTCGCGTTGCCCGCGGCAAGGTAGAACACGCGGGGATCGGCCGTGGCGGCCGCGCCGGCCCAGCTCCAGGCCGCACCGGCCGGCACCCGTGCTGTCAGCCTCCCGGTGGCCGCGTCATGGACCGATGCGGTTCCGTCGTTGTCGACGGTGACGTAGAACGGCGCGGCCACGGGCACACCTGGCTTCGCGGCGCCGCCCGCCGGGCGGGGCACGGCGGAGCAGCTCGCCAGGACAGCGACGGTCACCGCCACGCCCGCCCGGAGCAGCCACGCGCCCCGCCGTCGCCTCCGGCCTGTGCCAGCAGGATGCACCACAACCCCCGATCCGTATCGCCGCTCCAGGAGCCTCCTTGAAGACTCCTGAGTATCCGGTTCCAGGAACCTCCATGAAGACTCTTGGTATCCCAGGGTTAGATGCGGGGGAGCGCCGCCTCGTTCCGTCCTCATCCGCGCAATGCGTTCATCGGGGCGCTCACCGCCGCGACACGGCCCTTTACCGGGCGGCACCAAAGGCCCCCGGCCCGTGTCACGGCCGCGTCGCGCGGAGCAGTATGTAGTCGATGATGTGGCGCCGCCACAGCAGGTCAACCTGGGCCAGCAGCAGGCGGGCGACGGCCAGGTGCCCGGCCGGAGCGGCGGGGGCGCTGGACAGCCGGGCCGAGGCGAGCCGCAGGGCCGGGGCGATCACGCGGTCGCCGCACCAGGTTACCTGGACGTCGGCGAGGCCCGCCGCGGCCGCCGCGGCGGCGATCTGCCGCGCGGTCATCGCCGCCGTCAGGCGCAGCCCGAACACACGTAGCTGCGTGAGCCCCGACAGCAGTTCGGCGGGTCCCAGGGGCCGGCGTTCGGTGGAGATGTCGGACATGGTCACCACGCCGCCAGGCCGCAGCACCCTGTGGCATTCCTCGAAGAAGGCTTTTCGGGAGCTGAAATGGAACGCCGCCTCGACGCTGATAACGCCGTCGGCGGCCCCCTCGGCGATCGGAAGCCGCGCGGCGTCGCCTGCCACCGGTGCGGCGGAGGCCTCGGCCAGGCGGGGCCGTCCGGCCACCAGCTGCCGTTCGGTAATATTCACCGCCACCAGCCGTCGCGGGCGTACCAGCTCCGCGATCAGCGGATCCTGGACACCAAGCCCGTTCCCCACATCGACTATCACGCCCCCCGGCGGCAGCGCCGACGCGATCGTCTCCACCAGCCGGCGGCACGCGGCCTCGGCCTCATCCGCCAAGCCAGCACCGTCTCCGTCCCACAGGCCCAGGTTCAGCCAGCCAGGCGCGGGCGCCAGGAAGAAATCGGGCCCGATGCTTTCGTAGACGCGCGCGGCTGGATTCCGGCCCTGCCTGAAGATCTCGCCAACATGCCGCACATGCTCAGCCGTCCACGCGGTCCCCAAACGCGTCATGCGGTGACAATGCCCCGGCAGCCCCGATGATGCATCACCCCCCCGGGGCGATGACAGGGGGGTCATGCATGCGGGCCCGGAGGAGCCCGCCGACGGCAGTACCGGCGATAGATTTGCCGAACGGGCGGTGGCTTTACCGGAGCAGGCTCGCGGAATCTAGACGGTGGCCCGGCGCACGGTGCTGTAGCCGCCCGCGAGCAGCGCCGCCGTGAGCGCGGCCAGCAGGCCGGTCAGGCCGGCCGCGCTCAGGCCGGTGAAGAACCGGCCGACGGCCGGCCAGGCGTGGGTCCAGGTGATCACAAGCGCCCCAGCGAGCAGCACGGTGACCTGGGCGGCGCAGAACGTGAGCACGCCGGCCAGGTTCCAGCGCCGGTAGACGATCCCGTACCACATGCCGTAGACGAACAGCATGGTCAGCCCCACAAACGAGGTCAGCCAGGTGAGGTACCACGGCCCGGCGAGGATGTACGGCACCACGAAGAAGTGCATGGCCACGCCCCAGCCGCCGGTGGCCCGCTCGATGGCCTGCATCGCGGTCAGCGCCAGCCCGTAGACGGCGGAGAGGGTCACGGCCAGGAACGCGGTTCCGGTGTAGTAGGAGCGCCGGCTGGCGCCGAGGGTGAGCCCGAACGGCAGCGACCGGAAGATGGCTATCGCCCCGATGACGCAGAACATGATGTACAGGCTGGCCAGCGCGCCCGAGTAGCGCCCGTGAGCGTAGCCGCCGCCGTTGCCGACCGGGATGAGGCTGAAGATTACCAGGTTCACCGCAAACGTGAACGTAAGGACGCCCCATGAGGTCGCGGCGACGCCGCCCCGGTCGACGACGTGGTAGCGGGCTACGTTTACGGAGGTGCTCATACGCTCGTCCTTTCCTCCAGGCCGGCCGCGGTGGTGCCCGCGGCGTGGACCACCACCTGCTGCAGCGTCAGCGGTTCCAGGCTCAGGTGCAGCGCCCGCGCCCGTGCATGGTCCGCGTCGTCCAGCACGCCGACCATCATCACCGACTCCTGCGACGCGAGCTGGCGGCGCTCCCAGACGGGGCGTCCGGCGGTGAACTCCTTCACGGCCATGGCGGGACCGCTCACGCTGGTCACGCTGCCGCGAAGGTCGTCGGCCGCCGCCTCCAGCGCGACCCGGCCCCGGTCGATCACTACCACGCGCTCCAGCAGCCCGGCGGCCTCGTCGATCAGGTGCGTCGACAGCAGCACGGTCCGGGGATGCTCGGCGTAGTCGGCGAGCAGCCGGTCGTAGAACATCTGCCGGGCCACCGCGTCCAGGCCCGCGTAGGGTTCGTCGAACATCGTCAGCTCCGCCCGTGCCGCCAGGCCGATCACGATGCCCAGCGCCGACCGCATTCCCCGGGAGAGCTTGCTGATCCTCCGGCCCAGTGGCAGGCCGAAGTCCGCGAGCAACGCCCCGGCCAGCTCGCCACTCCAGTTCGGGTAGAACCACGACGCCGCCCGCACCGCGTGGCGGACCCGGAAGTCGGGGTAGGTCTGGTCCTCGCGGACGAGCGCCATCCGCCGCAGCACCTGCTCGTTCTCGGCCGGGCTCGCGCCGAAGACCCGAACCTGGCCGGCCGAGGGAAACTCCTGGCCGGCGATGATGCGCAGCAGCGTGGTCTTGCCCGCGCCGTTGCTGCCCAGCAGCCCGGTGATCGAGCCGTCCTCGACGTCGAAACTGACGCGGTCCAGGGCGAGCTGGCCGCGATAGCGACGGGTCAGGCCCGTCGTGGAGACAACCGGCGTCATGTCGTGACACCTCCCTGCGCGTGGCTGGACTCGTGGATCAGCGTGATGAGCTCGCCGGTGCCGATGCCGAGCCGGGTGGCCTCGGCCACCAGCGGCTCGATGTACCGTTCGGCGAACCGCCTGCGGCGCTCGCCGAGGAGCCGCTGCCGTGCGCCGGGTGCCACGAACATCCCGATGCCGCGGCGCTTCTCGAGGAGGCCGTCGTCGGTCAGGATGCCGATGCCCTTGGCCGCGGTGGCGGGGTTGATCCGGTAGAAGGCGGCCAGCTCGTTGCTCGACGGCACCCGCTCACCCTCGGCGAGCGCCCCGTCCGCGATCTCGTCGGCCAGGCGCTCGGCGATCTGGGCGAACAGCGGCGTTCCCGCATCGAGCACGGCCACCTCCGTCGGGGCGGCTCCCCGGGAGGGTGGCCCGGGAGGCCGGCCCCCGTCCTGCGTTCATTGGTTCATTACTTGAGTAATGTACCGGCGGACCATCGGCTGAGTCAAACGGGCACCGTTCAGGCCAGCGGGCCTGGCCGGCCGCCCCGCTGTGGCCTAGAATGGAGGCAGCGAAGGGGAGTAGCTCCATCGCCGGGACGCCGACAATCTCGGCCCGGGATTCCGGGCCCGGTGCCCGGGGCCCTGGCGGGCTGAGTGAGACCTTCGGCCGCGGTGACCGTTGCCGCGCCGGAGGTCCCGGTTCTCCCCGGTGGCCAGCCGGGGCGGCCCGACCTGAGAGGGGCTTCCCGGTGAGCCTGACGGCCCTCCTGACGTCCTTCCTGGTTATCTTGCTCGCCGAGCTGCCCGACAAGACCATGCTGGCGTGCGTGGTGATGGGCAGCCGTTACCGGCCCGGCCCCGTGTTCATCGGCGCCGCCTGCGGGTTCGCCGTCCAGGTGGCGCTCGCGGTGACCGCCGGGGGCCTGCTCGGGCTGCTGCCGCACCGTCCGGTACAGCTCGCGGCCGGCGCCTTGTTCCTCGGTGGCGCGGTGCTGCTGTGGCGCCAGCGGAACGCCTACGGGAGCGCGGATGAGGCCGGCGAGGAGACCAGGCGGCGGTCCCTGACGGTCGCGTTCGTGGCCTTCGCGGTCGTCTTCACCGCCGAGTTCGGCGACCTCACCCAGATCCTCACCGCGAGCCTGGCCGCCAGGTACCACGACCCGCTGGCGGTCGGGATCGGCGCCGCCCTCGGGCTGTGGGCGGCCGCCGGCGCGGCGATCGTCGGCGGCAGGAGCCTGCTGAAGCTGATCCCGCTCACCTGGCTGACGCGCTGTGCGGCGCTCGCCATGCTCGTGCTCGCGGGCACCAGCGCGGCGGCCGCCCTCAGCTAGCGGCGGCCGCCCTCGGCTAGCGGCGGTCCGCCGTCAGTCGCCCACGGCCACGATCACGTCTGACGCCTTGATGACGGCCACCACCTCGCTGCCCTCGGCCAGGCCGAGCTCGCGGACGGCCTCGACGGTAATCGACGCGACCAGCCGCACGCCGCTCGCCTCGAGCTCGACGTTGGCGATCGCCTCCCCGGTGTTGATGGTCGTGATCCGGGCCGGGATCTGGTTGCGTGCGCTCAGCTTCATGACCTGAACTCCCGAAGATCGTCGGTGCTGCGCCCTTACGCTAACAGCCCGCACCGCGGCGGCCGGCCGCCGCCATACCCAGCGCGTGACCGCGCAGGCGGTCACCGCACGGTCCAGGTGACCTGGCGCGGGACGCCTTCGCGGTATACGTCAACCGTCACCTGGCCGCGGCCGGCCAGGCTGATCGCGTTGCTGAGCGTGGCCGGGGACCTGACCGGCCGCCCGGCGACGGCCGTGATCACGTCGCCGCGCCGAATCCCGGCGCGGGCGGCGAGGCTGCCCCCGGTCACGGCCGTGACGGTGACCCCGGCGGGGCCGCTGCCCGCCGGACCCGGAGCCGAGCGCGTCGCCACGCGGAGCCCGGCCGCGAGCGCGGGCGTCAGGCTGGTGGGGGAGCCCTCGAAGCTCAGCAGCAGCGTGCGCAGCAGCGGCGCGAGCACGGCCTGCTCCTCGGCGGAGAGCGCCCGTACGAGATCCTCCTCACCGGCGAGGTGAGCCGGGGCGGCCGCGTCGAAGGCGCGCACCCCCCTGTCGGTCAGGCCGACGAACGTGACCCGCTTGTCGGCCGGGTCGGGCTGGACCATGACCAGGCCCTGGCTGACCATGTGCTTCACACGCAGGCTCACCGTGCCCGGAGTCAGGCCCAGGGTGTCGGCGATCCGGCGCTGGGGCAGCCGGTAGGGGCTGCCGGAACGGCGCAGCGTGGCGAGCAGCTCGAATGCGGGATAGGTCAGCCCGAACTGGGCCAGCCCGGCGTCCATTTCGGCCAGGAAGTGCGCGGAAAGGCGGTTGATGCGCATGATGATCGCGAGCGGCGTGGTTGTGAGGTCCGGCTGCCCGGCCGACCACGACGCGAGCACGTCGTCGACCCGGTCGGTCTCGCCGCCCCGCGCCTCGCCCTGAGCTCGCTCCCCCCGCTCCTCCACCATCCCCCTCCAGCCAGCGACCGTATCCACGTACCCGCCGCGCCGGCCGTCCCGACTCCGCCGTTCCCGCCGCCCGCCGCGCCTCAACAGTGCTTACCGGCTGTCATGCCTCAGGCGTTACAAGCGCACCCGGCTTGTCCAGGGTCAATACCGGCCGTCCTGCCTCCGCCGTTACCGGCCCGCGCCGCCCTCCCCGCCGTCTCCGCCCTCCCCTCGCTCGCAGTCCTCCCTGCTGTCCCGCCGGTCGCCGGGGCGCCGCGGGCGCAGAATTGACACAGTTCCGCAAAGCGTCAAATACTTTGCGCTCAATCCATCTGGAGGTGGAAGCCGTGCGGGTGGGGATCATCGGCGCAGGCCGGATAGGTGGCGGGATCGCACGCCAGCTGAGCGGCGCCGGCCACGAACTCAAGCTGTCGTTCAGCCGGCGCCCGGAGGCGCTGGAGCAGCTCGCGGCCGAAATCGGGCCGAAATCCACGGTTGGCACGCCGGCGCAGGCCGCGGAGTTCGGCGAGGTCGTGGTGGTCTCGGTGCCGTGGGGCACGCTGCCGGAGGCGCTGCGGCAGGCCGGGTCGCTGGCGGGGAAGATCGTGATCGACACGACGAACCAGTTCGGCGGGCCGCCGCTGCCGGCGCCCGGGCAGACCGCTGCGCAGTTCAACGCCGGGCGCATGCCGGGGGCGCGCTACACGAAGTCCTTCAACACGCTGACCTCGGCATTCCAGGCCCAGGTCGGCGGCAGGCAGGGCGCCGAACGCGTCGTTCAGTGGCTGTGCGGAGACGACGCCGGGGCCAAGGAGGTTGTGGCCGGGCTGATCGAGGACGCCGGTTTCGCGCCCGTCGACCTCGGCGGCACCGCCGACTGCGCGGTGATGGAGGCCCCGCGCCGTCCGGGCGCGGTCTACGGCGAGGAATACCGTGCCGCCGACGCCGCCGCGGTGGTCGAAGCCGTCCGGGCGGGGCGCCCGATCCCGCCGACTCCGCGGTACTAGCGGCGCCGGAGGTCCCGGGACGGTGTACCGCTCCAGGTGCTGAACGTGTAACCGGTATGAGACGATTGCTCGCGGCATGTTGTTGACGAACGCGCACCGGGAGTGATCATGAGAACACGGGCCGGCGCCTACAGGGAGCGGAACACCACCTCCAGCTACCCGGGACCGACGGTGCCGCGCATGGTGCTGGGAGCGCGGCTCCGGCGGCTGCGCGAGGCCGCGGGCGTCTCGCGCGAGGACGCCGGCCGTGCCATCCGGGCGTCCGAATCGAAGCTCAGCCGCCTGGAGCTGGGCAGGACCGGGTTCAAGTACCGCGACGTCGCCGATCTGCTGACCCTCTACAGCGTCGGCGAGGAGGGTGAGCGTGCGACGCTGCTCGAGCTGGCCAGGCACGCCAACGCTTCCGGCTGGTGGAGTGAGTACCGCGAGGTCGTACCGTCCTGGCTCGAGCCGTTCCTCGGGATGGAGCAGGCCGCCACGCTCGTCCGTGCCTACGAGCCGCAGTTCGTCCCCGGCCTGCTGCAGACCGAGGACTACGCCCGTGCCGTCACGCGGATCTGCTACCCGGCCGCGCCGGACGGGGAGATCGAGCGCCGGGTCGCCCTGCGGATGTGCCGCCAGCTGGCCCTGCGCCGGGACGATCCGCTGCGCCTGTGGGCGGTGCTCGACGAAGCCGTGCTGCGCCGCCCGGCCGGTGGTTCGGCCACGATGAACGCGCAGATCAGGCACCTCGCCGAGGCTGCCCGGCTGCCCAACGTCAAGCTCCAGGTGCTGCCGCTGAGCGTCGGCGGGCACGCCGCGGCGGGCGGCAGTATCTCCACGCTGCGCTTCCGCGAGGCGGAACTGCCCGACGTGGTGTACCTGGAGCAGCTCGCGAGCGCCGTCTACCTGACCAAGCCGGCCGATACCGCGTTCTACGCCGACGTGCTGAACCGGCTGGCCGCGGAGGCGGAGCAGCCCGCGGAGACCGCCGCGCGCCTGCACGGCATGCTCAGCGGGCCCCTGCCATGAGCCCGGGTTCGCAACCGCCGGCCGTCGGCCCGCGGTGGTCGAAAGACATCGACACGACCGTGTCCCACTCGGCCCGGATCTGGAACTACTGGCTCGGCGGCAAAGATCATTTTCCGGTCGACAAGGAGGTCGGCGACCAGATCCTCGGATTCGTCCCGGAGCTGGTCCGGTCCGCCCGCGCCGACCGTTACTTTCTCGCCCGCGCCGTCCGTTACCTGGCGGGTGAGCAGGGTATCCGGCAGTTCCTGGATATCGGCACCGGCCTGCCGACGGTCGACAACACCCACGAGGTCGCCCAGCGCGTGGCGCCGGAATCGCGGATCGTCTACGTCGACAACGACCCTCTCGTCCTGGTGCACGCCCGGGCGCTGCTGACCAGCACGACCGAGGGCGTCTGCGACTACATCGACGCCGACGTGCGCGACCCGGGCAGGATCGTTCAGGAAGCCGGCAGGACGCTCGACTTCGCGCGGCCGGTCGCGATCATGATGCTGGGCATCGTGAACTTCATCCTCGACGCCGGGGAGGCCCAGGCGGTCATCCGCCGGCTCGTGGACGCGGTCGCGCCGGGAAGCTACCTGGTGATCTCCCATCCGACCACCGAAGTGGACGCCGGGCCGATGACCGCGGCGGTGAAGTTCTGGAACGAGCAGGGCTCCGCGCCGATGACGCTGCGGACCCGTGCGGAACTGGTGCGGTTCTTCGACGGCCTGGACCTGGTGGACCCGGGCGTGGTCACCTGCTCGCGCTGGCGGCCCGACGTCATGGAGGTCGAGGAGATCGTGGACGTGACGCATTTCTGTGGAGTCGCGCGCAAGGCCTGAGACCCCGCTACTCCAAGCGGACGCTCGGGCAACGCCTGCCCCGCCCGAAGCAGCTCGTGCCAGTCCCCTCCGTCACATCAGCACCACATCTCATGATCCCGGAAACGAGGGTGCCGCAGGGGCGCGTCTGTTTTTAACTTGGCGGTTGTTTCGAGTGTTGGGCTGTACGTGTCGGTGCATGGCTTACCGGCGGGTATGCCGGTGAGGGTGATGTGGTGGGCGGTTGCGTGCGC
>Ga0213875_10000777_pt1 | contig 23843 bp, 28 predicted proteins | sample BarmaccomBMRX_R8_FD_160105 | JGI IMG/M metagenome (GOLD analysis project Ga0213875, IMG submission 160105) | Root-associated microbial communities from Barbacenia macrantha in rupestrian grasslands, the National Park of Serra do Cipo, Brazil - RX_R8 | ecosystem: Host-associated > Plants > Roots... | reverse complement strand
AGTCGTGATGAAAGTATTCATTAGCTGGTCTGGTGATCGCTCGAAGGCGGTAGCTGAAAAACTGCGTGACTGGCTTCCGACTATTGTGCAGTCGGTAGAGCCTTTCGTCTCCACGCAAGATGTTCCGGTAGGGGGACGCGGCCTTAACGTCCTCGCATCTCAACTCCAGGAGTGTTCTTTCGGAATTCTCTGTCTTACTCAAGAGAATAAGCAAGGACCATGGATACATTTCGAGGCCGGGGCGTTGTCCAAGGTGATAGATGCATCGCGGGTCGTTCCATTGCTGCTTGACCTGAAGGTAAGTGATCTAACTGGGCCATTGGTTCAGTTTCAAGTCGCCTCTATAGAGGACCGTGACGGGATCTTCTCATTGATCAAGGCGCTGGCCGAGGAGAGTTCGCCTCCTATTGCGGAAAGTCGTCTTCAACGGCTCTTCGATGCCTTCTGGCCCGAGTTGGAGGCGAAAGTTTCCCAATTGAAGACCGCGGTCGCGAGCAAACCGAAGCAAGACACCCGCAGCGAGAGAGATTCTCGAGGAAATTCTGCTCCTGAGCCGTAACGCCGAAAGGCAAATGTCTAGGGTCGTCACTGCCCAAAGAGCACGCGACATGGTATCGAGAGTTCGTGGCTCGGGACCTACATCTCCTGCCCAGCTTGACGCTAGGGAACGAATCACGATCGGGGATGTCTGGGATGCGATCGACGCCTCTGGCTTTCAGCCCGCAAACGCTCAGGCCGCCTCGGGTACGGCTTATCTCGAAGGGGCTGACGGGCAGATGATCAGGCTCCCCAACCAGAGTTTCATGGACTGGGGCATTGCGTCTGATGATCTTCTGGCGATCCTGAACACATGGGGAGTGCACCCTGTTGTCAGTCGTAAGTATCCGGTGCCTGATCGCGTTAACGCAGATGACGCAAACAGACCTGTGGGAGAACGTTACGAGCGGCCAATTAACCACACTTAGTTCAGTGCGGTGTGATCCTTCACTTGTAAGACACAGCCAATCTGTCGGCTACCGTCGCTCACCTGGGAATTTCGCTTCCCGTATCACTCGCTCAATCGGCGGCTGTCGTATGTCGTTGTGGTCAACGACTGTGGTCAGCACTCAGGCGGACGCGTTTCCGCCCGAGTGCGACACCGACCGTCACCGCGATGGTGGAGATCACGATCAGGAATGGGATCGGACTGTCGGAAGATCTTGCAAACAGCAGCACTGCTGCACCAAGGATCGGCGGGATCGCTGCCGCCCGCCATCGCCTGATGCGATACCCGGCTATGGCCGCGATCAAGACCACCAGTAGCAGTGTCATGTGATCAGGGTAGCTCGATCCGTCTGTTCACTGATAGGTGCCGCGTCAATTTGCGGAGGTTCGCCGCGCGCATTCCGGGCCTGGCCTCTGGCTTGGCCCTCGCCGTCAGGCCCGCTGGGCTGGCAGAGGCTCCGGCGCTCAAGGGCGGGTCCTGAAGATCGTTTCTGCGAAGCGGTTAGAAACGATCTTTGGGTGCCCTTGACGCTGGAGGGGCCAGCCCGGACAATGCGCGGCGTTCCGGCCCGCTGGCTGTGACATTCTCACGGCTTCCGGCGCACTCGGCGCGATGCTGTCGGCCTGGTCGTGGTGCTGGCGGGCGCGGAGCAGGATACGGCGGGGACCGCAGCGGCCGGTCACATGGGGTGCCGTGCGCGGCAGCCGACGCGCCTGGCGGGCTTCCGCCCAAAGGGCGCGGCGAAAAGCTGCCGCCCCGCAACGGCGAGACCCCCGGTTGAACCCCGGCCGCTTACGGCGGGTCACCCTGGCCGCTCATTCTCTCTCAACTGCTCGCGCCCGTCCTCGCTGTTCACGGCCGGGGCCGTCAGGCCCGGCGCGCCGAAGGTGCGCCCTTGAAACGCGCATAGAAAGTTGTCACACCTCCAGGTCCGCGATAGGCAAGAAGCTTCAGGGCGCTGACTAGCGTAAACGGTTGTCAAGTTCGTGCGCACAGGCAGAGAGGCGTTAACGTCGAGTCGTGACGGGTGCGATGAGCGGCGAGCCGGGGCGGTGGCGGACATTCGGGGAGCGAGCCATCTATGAGAGCCCATGGGTATGGCTCGGTCAGGTCGATGCGGAGCTGCCGGACGGTGAACGGTACTGGCATCATGTGGTGCGGCTGCCTCGGGCGGCGCTGATGATACTGGTCGATGAGCAGGACCGGGTGCTGTTGGTGTGGCGGCACCGGTTCGTTCAGGATCGGTGGGGCTGGGAGGTGCCCGGCGGCCTGGTGGATGAGGACGAGGAGCCTGCTGACGCGGCGGTCCGGGAGCTGGAGGAGGAAACGGGGTGCCGGGCTGGCAGCGTTGAGCCACTGATCGCGTTTCAGCCGAGGGCCGGGACGGTCGACTCCGAGCTTCTCGTCTTTCTGGGCCGGGATCCGCAGCGTATCGGCGAGCCGACCGAGGTTAACGAGGTTGCGCGGCTGGAGTGGGTGCCGCTGGCGTCGGTGCCGGAACTGATCGCCGCTGGGGATATTTGGGATGCCGGATCGCTGGTGGCGCTATTGCGGATGCTGATGAAGGACGGCTAGCTGCGTCGGCAGCGTTTCAGTCTTCGGCAGCGCTGACGCCTGTCATGCTGTCGGCTTCGTCCAGCGCGAGATGCCAGGGAAATGTGTCGATGAGCGCTCCCCCAGTGCGCGGCGGATGCGGCTCGACGGCGCCGGGGCCGAGCAAGATGCTTACTCCTTCAGCGCGGAGGGCTTCGACGCTGCGCCGGAAAGGCGGGCGGCTGGCGAGGGCGGAGTTCACGAACGGCAGTACGACGATCGGCGTGTCGAGACCGGTTATCTCGGCGAGTACGCCGAGAGCATAGGTGTCGCTGATGCCCTGCGCCCATTTGTTGATCGTGTTGTAGGTGGCCGGGGCGACCACGATGGCGTCGGGTATCCGTGATCTCGGTGTGCCTGGCTTGCTGTACTGACTCTTGACCGGGTTGCCGGTCTGCTTCTCGATGGCGGCCTCATCGAAGAATTCGAGCGCGGCCGGGGTCGCGATGACCTGGACTGTCCAGCCGCGCTCTTGCGCAAGCGTGACGAAGGTGCTGATTGCGGTGGCGGGGCCTGCGCCGCACACGATGATGGACAGTAGCCGCCCGTCGCGTTCTTCCATCAACGAGACACCCCGATCTCGGTGGCGAATTGCTCGGCGTTGCGTCGAATGCTGGGAGGGGCCGTGATGAGCAGCTCTCGCACGAGGCGGTGAACGGAAGGTCGTCCGGCGATTTCCTCGTGTGCGATTTGCTCCGCTGCCCGAAGGGATATGTAGGCCTTTTCGTGCCTCCCCCACTGGAGGAACGCGCGGGCGGTGTCGATGAGCAGGGTCGCTTTCCGCTCGGTCACGGTGATCGCGCTCAGGTCGATTCCGCGTGCCACATCGATGGCGGTTCCTGCATCGCCGAGGGTCACCGCAATGTTCACGCGGTGCAGCCTGGCATTAGCCGGGCCGAAAGCGGTCCAGCGAAGATTACCGTCCATGCCGAGTCGCTGTGCTGCGTCGTCAGCCTCGTCAAGTAGCTCATGCGCTGTCGCGCGCTGGTCGTGCTGGGCGGCGGCGATCGCGCCGCGCAGCAGGAGAGACCCGTACACCGATAGCGAGTCCGGGCTGTGGGATGACATGTCGTGGTCCAGGCGCTCGGCTTGGGTGCTGGCGGTCGAGACGGCCGCGGCGAGGTGGCCGCCGTTCATCAGGGTGTGCGTGATGATGCGAGCGCTGGCCGCGACCGTGATGGGGTCCTCGCTGGTGTGCGCCGCGCGCATGCTGCGGTCGGCGGCGAGGTAGGCGAGGCCCTGGTCATCGAGCTTGAGCAAGAGACCGGCGGCGACGTGATGCGCGTCGGCGGACAGCGCGAATGCCCTGCTCTGGGCCTCGCCATCTAGCGACAGGCAAGCTGAATGGAGGCGCGCGAGCAGTTGCGGAAGATGCTTGATCAGCTCTGAGTACCGGCAGTCCTGGTATTGCTGCCTCGCGTTATTGACCGCGGCTGTCAGTGCGGCGATATCGGGTGCCGTTTCGGGCTGCTCCTGCTCGGCCGTGGTGGGATGCCTGGTGAGGACGGGAGCGAGCGACTCGGCGTCAAAGGGCTGACTGTCGGGCGTCGTGTCGGTGAGCATGGCGCTCAGCAGTGATGTGCCGGTCAGCCCGACGAAGGTTCGGCGTCGCACCGGGTCTTCTTCCTCTTGATCGTCCCCGTGATTGAGGTTAAGGAGATCGGAGAGGTGAGGCGTCGCCAAGGCTGGGCGGGTATCCCCTGGAGGGATGGCGGCATGACGCTGTTGGCCTGGTGCCGGTGTGCGGGACGGTGCGGAAGGGGCTAGACCAAAGAGAATCCGGGCCGCGTCCGGCATGTGGAGGCCATCGGCGATGCGCTCGAACACCTCCAGTTTTTCGACCTGCCGGATTCCCCGCATGATGAAGCTGACCTTGCCCTGTGTCATGCCGCACGCGATGCCGATCTGGGTTTGGCTTGCCCCGGTGTACTGGCGCAGGAGCGCAAAGAGCTTTCCGGCATCGCGGTTGCGCAGGACCGTTGTGGTCTCAGGTCGCTGCCAGAACGAATCTGGGATCACGATGAGGTCGTTGGCGCGGCCGGGCATGCCGTCGTGTGTCCCTCCGTCCGGGCGGTTCCCGTGCGTCGGTGCTGCGTGACTCATTGCGAGCTTATATCCCCTGCTGGGATAGCGAGGCGGTATGGGCTGCGCGCCGTAGATCCGTGACCGTAGGGACATGAGCGGTGCACGTCAGATTCGGGCGGCTGATTGCTCCTCGTGCCGTGGATATGGCTGGAAGGTTCGCCGTTCGCGGCGGCCTCTGGTGATCGGAACTTTGATCCGGGGCGGCGTGGATGGTGCGCGGCGGTCGTGCCTGGACTGCGGAGGCACAGGGCGGGCCGGGAAGGCGGCGCAGCAATGAACGCCACTGCTGCGGACGCTGCCCATGAAGCGGCCGAGCAACTCGGGGCACTGGCCAGAGATCTCCACGACCGGGGCTTTACAGCGCACGTCACGCGCGTGGGCGATTACGAGTGCGTCAGCGTCGCTAATCGCGCCGTGTCACAACTGTCCGAGAACATCCGCGCAGCGCCAGCGGACGACGGCACGTGGTGGTTCTGGTGGTCCTGGGGCGACCGAATCGCGCGTGTCAGCGATGTTGCGACCGCAGCATTCAAGATCGCATACGTATTGACGCCTCACACAAACAGATGAGCACGCGAGAGCGTGTGATCAATTCAGCGCTAAAAGTGACCTGATGACTTGCCCGAACGCGAGGCAGCTATATGCAGACAGATGCCCTCAAAGCGCCCGCTACCGGCGTATTCACACGCACCTATCCAGGCGATCCAAGGCAAGTTTGCCAGGTAAGAACGGATCTGCTGCCGATCCTGGACGGATGTCCCATCGCTGATGAGCTGATCTTGCTGGCGTCGGAGCTGTGCGCGAACGCCGTGCTGCACAGCAACTCGCGCCATGCCGGTGGGCAGTTCACCGTCCGGGCGGAACTCCATCCCGGTGATTACGTCTGGATCGAGGTCGAAGACCAGGGCGGCCTGTGGACTGACCGTGAGCCCGACCCCGACCGGCCGCACGGGCTCGACATCGTGCGGGAGGTGGCGGGAGACGGCAACTGGGGCATCGACGGCAACGCTCCACTCCCCCGCACGGTGTGGTTCCGGCTCGACTGGCCGGTGACGCTATGAGCTGCCTGTCTCGGGTGGTTGCACCGATGCTACGCGCCGCCGGGCTGGACGTGCGGGAGGTAAACGGGGTCGACGGCGAGCCGCGCGAGCTGGTGGTCACCAATCCCTGCTTCACGACCTTGGGGCGCGTTGTAATCGACCGTGACGGGCTCATGGAGTGGGACTACTGGGGCCATGTCCGCGATGAGGACGGAGCCGCCGATATCGCGTCGGTGATTGTCGGCGTCCTGTGCAGCCGCCCTGGTGAGGACGGCGAACGCCCCGGCAGGTTGCGCATCCTGCCGCCGCCGGACGAACGCGACCGGCCCCACCCGTTACGCCCGTGCCCCACCATCGGCCGAAGGGCACTCGATGTGCGGGACAGATGCCGTTTGCACGGGCCGCGTGTCCCCGCGGCTCGTCTCCTGCCGCTGCCAGCGTTGGGGTAGGCCCCGGCCCCGGGTGCGCTGGCGGCGAAGGGGCACCTGGGACGCGCGCCCTGCCGGGGTCACCCGCGCGACCCAGGTGCCCGCCAACGCCCTTGGGGAGCAAAGCACATCACCGGAGCAGGAAGGGACCTGTATGACAGTCACCACCGACATGGCCCCCGCTCAGGTACACGCGGGCGAGCAGATCGACGCGCTGGACCTGGAGCCCATCACCTACAAACTCATGCACCCTGAGCCGGGCGAGACTGCTATGACGCTGGCCGAGGCTGACCAGCGAGTCGCCGCCTACCGGCGCTTCCTGAAGCTGTGCGTGTGGTACCCGGAGCAGTCGATCGTCCCGTCGAAAGCGATTGACGAGGTGTGGCACACCCACATCCTGGATACCGCCAAGTACGCGGCCGACAGCGAGGCCGTGTTCGGGTCGTTCATGCACCACTTCCCTTACTTCGGGCTGCGCGGCACCGATGACGAGGCCACATGGCAGGCCGCGTACGCGCGGACCCGCGAGCTGTTCCGGCTGCATTTCGGCACCGAACTGCCTGCGGGCCGGGCCGCGCGAGGCTGCCACGTGGGCGGCAGCACCTGCAAAGACGGCAACTCGATCTGCAACTTCGAAGCCGAGTGCGAGAAATCTGCCCGCTCGACGCTGAGCCAGGCTCGCCCACGCCCCGACCGTGCAGCTCCCGTCTGTACGTAGGCATATCCATCCGCGCGGCCGGGGTGGTTGGCAGCAATGCCTGGTCGACCCCGGCCGCGCGGTCGCCATCGAGGCGTCCCTGGCGCGAACCTTCGCGAGCTGATGGAACGCATGGGCCACAGCAGCACAAAGGCCGCGCTCGTCTACCTGCACTCGACCAGCGAACGGCAGCGAGCGATCGCCGATGCCGTCGGCAAGCTGGCCAAGGCCGCAATGCGCAAGACCAAGGACGGCGGGACGGCATCCGGGATTCAACGCGAGCGCCCCGACCGCGACTCGAACGCGGGACCTACTGCTTAGGAGGCAGTCGCTCTATCCGCTGAGCTATCGGGGCCTGCCAGGTCCCCAGCGTACCCGGGAAGGCGCCCGGCCGCCGCATCCGAGTTGGAGCGGCGCTTGCGCCTGCCGGTTCCCGGGATGTCATCGCTGGTCATCAGCAGCGCCGGGCGCGGCGAGCAGGCGCCGGGGACGGCCGGGAGGACGGCGAGCATGACCGGGGACGCGTGACGGGCCACCCGGGCGGGGATGAACCGGCAGTACGGTCCGAACTGGCGGCACGCCGGCGAGCTGTGACTGGAGGTGCTTGTGAGAGAACCCGAAGAGGTGCTGCGGGGCGCCGAGACCATCGTGCTCGTCGACTGGCCGAGTTCCGACGTGCCGGACACGCTTGCCCGCGCCGGGTACAGGGTCTTCGTCAAGGGCGGCCCGGGGCCCGATGACTATAACGTTCGGGAGGTTCGCGACGGAGAGGTGATCAGTACCCCGGCCGGCCACGCCCCCGCGCACGCCGACCTCGTCTACGCGTTCCGGCCGCTCGGTGAGCTGCCGGGAATCGTCGACCTCGCACGCCGGGCCGGCGCACCGGTCGTGTGGTACCAGTCGGGCATGACCAGCGCCGGAGCACGTGACCCGCGCGCCTGCTGGATGGACGAGGCCGACTCGCGGACGGCGCGGGGACTCGTCGAGGGATCCGGGCTCACGTACGTGGACTCGGCCTACATCGCCGACGTGGCGCGCCGGATCGGCACCCGCGCCTGACGGGCCGGCTCGTTTCCGCGGGAGGCAGGCCAGGCTCCCGCGTATGACGGTGACCGTCCTCCCGGCGGTCGCGCACGGGGTGGCGGGCGGAACGGGCGGCACAGCTTACGTAGCTCTTTCGTGCCCGGCAAGGGCCCCTCCCGCCGTGCCATGGCTGGCTAGCATCCTTTCCGGCGGGGAGCGGCGGCCGCCACCCGGGACGCGCAAGCCATGTGCATCCGGGCAAGCGCCGGCCGGCTGCGCGTAACCGAGATCGCCCTCGAAGGGAGCAGGTTCATGCCGGTGATCCACCGGGCCGTCGCCGCCGCGGCCGTCACGGCCGCCGCCGGGGTTGTGGCGGCAGCCGTGCTGATGTCACCCTCGAGCACACAGCATTACCGGAACTCCGGGGCGGTCAGCACGTCCGCGCGGCCGAACAGGCCCGGCGCGGCGCGCGGCCCGTTCCTGGCGCCGCTGCGCATGGTGCGGACGATCGCCTCCACCATCCCGCAGAACGGGGACGTCAATCCCTACGGCGTCGCCGTGATCCAGCACTCGGCAGGGCGGCTGCACGCCGGTGACGTGCTGGTCAGCAACTTCAACGACAAGGCCAACCTGCAGGGCACCGGCTCCACGATCGTCGAGATCACCCCGGGCGGCCAGCGCAGGATCTTCGCGCACGTCACCAGGGCGATGCTGCCCGCGGGCGGCTGCCCGGGCGGGATCGGGCTGTCCACCGCGCTGGCCGTACTGCCCTTCGGCTGGGTGGCCGTCGGCAGCGCGCCCTCGGCGAACGGGCAGGCCTCGACCGCCCGTGCGGGCTGCGTGATCATCCTCGACAGCCTGGGCCGGGTGACCGAAACCCTGACCGGGAGCGGCATCGACGGCCCGTGGGACGCCACCGCCGTGAGCCGCGGCTCTTTCGCCGACCTGTTCGTCACGAACGCGTTCAACGGCACCGCCGCGGGCCACGGCAAGGTCGTGCACCGCGGCACCGTGGTCCGGATAACCCTGCGCCTGTTCGCCCGCCGGGGGCCGCGCCTGGTGGGCTCGCGGGTGATCGCTTCCGGGCTCGCCGAGAAGGCCGACCCCGCGGCCTTCGTCCTCGGGCCGACCGGCGTGGGGCTCGGCTTCAACGGCACGCTGTACGTCGCCGACACCGCGAGCAACACGATCACCGCCATCCCCAGCGCGCTGACGCGGGCGCACAGCGCCGGGCCGGGCCGCGTTCTCACCTCGGGAGGCGCCCTGGCCCAGCCGCTCGGCATGGCCATCGCCCCGAACGGCGACATCCTGACCGTCAACGGCGGTAACGGGAAGATCGTCGAGACCACACCCGGCGGAGCCCGGGCGGCCACCCGGTTCCTCGACACCTCCGGCAGCCCGGCCGGCGCCGGGGCGCTGTTCGGCCTCGCCGTGGCCCCGCGCGGCCACGTCGTCTACTACGTCGACGACGTGGCCAACACCCTGCGGCTGCTGCGCTGACATCCTGGCCCCGATGCGGGGCGTGCCCGCCGCACCCGGGCGCGCCCCGCACGGTCATCCGGCGCCGCGTGCGGACGCTGAAAGGCGCCGTTCCCATGACGGTGGCTGCATGAGCTGGTCCGGCCGTGACCGGTTCTTAAAATATTTAGGGTGTCCCGAACGCGGCGGCTGCTTGTGGTGCTGCTGCTCAACCTCGTGCTGGTGGCCGGCCTGGTGGCGGTGGGCCTCACGGCTCACTCGCTGGCGGTGCTCGCGGAGGGCGGCGACTGCCTTCTCGACGCCGCCGGGGTGATCGTCGCCCTGCTCGCGATCCGCGTGCCGGCGCGCTTCCCCCGGCGGCCGGACGGCCATCCGGCCGCGACCGGCATCGCCGCGCTCGTCAACGGCGGATGGCTGCTGCTTCTCGAGCTGATCGTCGCCGGTGCGGCGGTGAGCCGCCTCGTCTCCGGCACGCCCGGGGTGGAGGGTCTTCCGATGCTGGTGGCGAGCGGCATCGCGGCGCTGGTGATGACCGCCGGCGCCCTCGTTCTGCATGGTGACGCGAGCGACGAGAGCGAGGGCCGCGACCTGTCCGTCGCCGCGGTCCTGCTCGACACGGCGGCCGACGCCGCCGCGGCCGCGGGCACCGCCGCGGCCGGCGGCGTCATTCTCGCGACGGGCGGCTGGAACTGGCTCGACCCCGCGGTGGCGCTGGCCATCGCGGTCGTTGTCGCCAGCCAGGCGCTCGTGCTGATCCGGAAGGTGGCCGGACGGCTGAGGGCTACCTGACCCCGGTCAGGCTGTAGTTCTCGATAGCGAGGCCCCGGCCGCCGCTGACCAGCTCGAACCCGGCGTCGATCGAGGTGAGGTACCAGTTCCTGCTGAGCTTGCCGATGCGCTCGGTGTACCGGAAGAACGGGTTGAGCCACAGGTTGCGGAAAAACGTCCGCGGGTGAACCGCCACGAACGCGACGTAGTTCCAGTGGGTGTTGTTGTGGAACGCCCGCCACGACATCACGTCGAACGCGACGCCCTCGATGTTGACTCGCGATTGCCTCGTCAAGAGCCGTTCGCATTACGGCGGGATCGTAAGCGCTGCTCCCTTTCCCATGGGAACCAGCGGCAAGCCAGCGGGCTGGTAGGCGAGCCGGAGGACAGCGCTATCGCGGGCCGCTGGTGGCCCAGCGGATGCCGCGGACCATGGCCTGGCCGGCCGGGCGGACGACCACGGCCTCGGTCACCGGCAGCCTGGGCAGGCGAAGCGGCCGGCGGGCCCAGCCGGGCAGCAGCGACACCGCGGCCGCGGCCAGCACCCCGTAGGGACCACGGGCGAGCAGCGGAAGCGGCGGGCTGAGCAGCAGGAACCGGGCGGCTTCCCGGGCCTCGGCGGTGACCGCCAGCTCGGACCGGTATTCGCCGATCCGCTCGGTGAGTTCCCGTTCGGTACGGGGCGGGTCCGGCACGCCGAGCTCGGCGCCGATCCTGGCCATGTCGGCGACGTAGCCGTCGCGCCCGGCCTGGTCGAGTGGCTGGGCGCCGAAGCGGGCGTGGGCGCGCAGGAAGCTGTCCGCTTCGGCGATGTGCACCCAGGTCAGCAGGTGCGGATCGGAGGCCGTGTACGGCCGCCCGCCGGGCGCGGTCCCGGTGACCCGCCGGTGAATCGCGCGGACCCGCGCTATCGCCTCCCGGGCGTCGGTGGCCCGGCCGAACGTGGTGACGGCCAGGAAGTAGCTGGTCCGCTGAAGCCGTCCCCACGGGTCGCCGCGGTAGCCCGAGTGACCCGCCACCGCGGCCATGGCGAGCGGGTGCATCGACTGCAGCAGCAGAGCGCTGATCCCGCCGACGAACATCGACGCGTCACCGTGCACCCGGCGCACCGGCCGGCCGGCCGCGAACCAGCGCTCACCCGCCTCGCCGATCCGCTGCCGGCGTGCCGGGCCCTCCGGCCCCGCGACCCGCTCGAAGATGGCCGCGCCGATACGGCTCCGAACCAACCCGGCAGCATCCAGGCCTGCCATTACCCCATTATCGCGGACATCGGCCACGCCCGGGGCGCCTGCCGCGGGCCTCATCGCAGCGTGCGCGGGGCCGCCGGCGCATCTGGCCCCGCCCAGTGGGGCCGCTGGCGCATCTGGCCCCGCGTTGGGTAAAGTCCCGGCCCACGGGGCCAGGCCGGGACTCCACGCGCGAGGAACGGGCATCACAACGGGAAGCGCCGCCGGTTCCCGGCTCGTTACACGCCGCGGGCGGCGGCTAGCGGGGGGTGTGCGGGCCAGGGCGGAACGCCGCGCCGTGCCCCGGCACGATCACGGTCGCTACCGACAGCAGGAGTTCCCGGCTGGCGTGCAGCGCCGCGCCGTCCGAGGCGAGCGGGTCCTCGGCGGGCCCCTCGGCGCCCCACCAGGCGTGCGTGCAGGCGTACACCCCGTCGCGCGCGGCGGCCACCGTCGAGATGTCCTCCCGGGTGTGCCCGGGTGTGCGCACCAGCCGCACCGACGGGCTCAGCAGCACGCCGTCGGCGTCACGGTCGATCCACCGGTCATCCACGTACACCGCCCAGTGATCGTGTATCCGCGCGGCGGGGAACAGGGCGGCGTTGACCGTGTGATCGGGATGATGGTGACTGAACACGACGTCCGTCACATCCTCCGGGCCGGGCCCGTGCGACGCGAGCGCGGACAGCAGCGCGGCGCGGGAGGCGACCATCCCGGGATCGACGACGATCACGGCGCCCTCGTCGAGGATGAGGGTCACGGTGCCGGCCACCCGCTCGTCGTCGCCGTCCAGCCCGGCGTAGCCAGCCTGCAGCACGTGGACCTCGGCCGACCGGCCCGCCGGGATCAGGACCTCGCTCACGTCAGGGCAGGTCGAAGGGGAGGCGGATGCCGTCGAGGGCGTGCGCGCACAGGTCGTCCTCGCGCTCGGCGGGCAGCGCGGCGATGATCTTCGCGACCAGGTCGCGCAGCCTCGCGACGTTCGCGCCGAACACCTCGAAGACCTCGGCCTGCGTGACGCCCTCCCCCTCGTCGACGCCCGCGTCGGTGTCGGTGACCAGGGCGAGCGGCGTGTAGCACAGCGCGAGCTCACGGGCCAGGACCGCCTCGGGGTGACCGGTCATCCCGACAAGCGTCCAGCCCTGGGCGGCGAACCACAGCGATTCGGCCCGGGTGGAGAACCGCGGCCCCTCGATGACGACCAGCGTCCCCGACCCGGCCGGAACCCAGCCGAATTCACCCGCGGCCGCGAGGACGCTCGCCCGCCCCGCCGGGCAGTACGGGTCGGCGAACGGCACGTGCACCGCGTAGGAGTCGTAGTACGTCTGCACGCGGTTCCTGGTGCGGTCCACCAGCTGGTCGGGCACGACGAGCGTGCCGGGCCCGTAGGACGGGGTCAGCGAGCCGACGGCGCTCGGCGCGACGATACGCCGCACCCCCAGCGAGCGAAGCGCCCACATGTTCGCCCGGTACGGGATCTTGTGCGGCGGGAACCTGTGGTCACGGCCGTGGCGCGGCAGGAAGGCGACCCGCCGGCCGGACACCTCCCCGACGGCGATCGGGTCGCTCGGCTCACCGAACGGGGTCTCGGCCTTCACTTCCTCGGCGTCGGCGAGGAACTCGTAGAAGCCGGAGCCCCCGATGACCCCGATATCCGCGACGGCGGCCATGCGCTCAGGCGGCCTTCTCAGGGGTGCGCTTGCCACCCGGCGAGGAACCCGCCTTGCCGGGCGCGGAGCCGTTCGCCGGGGAGCCCGGGGACGCCTTGGCGGAATCGGAGGAGCCGGAAGTCGAAGCCGCGTCCGTTCCCGATGACTTCTTTTCTCCGCCGGAACCGGAGTCCTGGCCCGCAGCCGGGCCCGCGGCCGACGCCGGAGCGGGCGAGCCGTTGCGGCTGTCGGTGCGGTAGAAACCCGATCCCTTGAAAACGATGCCCACCGGGGAGAAGACCTTGCGGAGCCTGCCGCCGCAGGCCTCATGCTGCGTCAGCGGGGCGTCGGTGAACTTCTGCACCGCCTCGATCTCGCCGCCGCATTCGGTGCACCGGTACTGGTAAGTGGGCACGGTTTCCTCCCGAGCGAACCCAATCAGTGGATCAGATTAGCACTCGCTAGCACTGACTGCTAAGCATAACCGGGAGGGCGGTCCGCTGATTCCTGGCAGCCGGGTGACACCGTACGCCGGGCGCGCGACGGCGCTGACCGGGCGGTCATGCTGCTGCGCCGGCACCCGGTCGAGGAGCTCGCCGTCGTACAGCAGCGCGATGACCGGCACCTGGCCGCCCACCCGCGCCAGCGCGCGGTCATAGCAGCCGCCGCCACGGCCGAGGCGGTTGCCGGCCACGTCCACCGCGAGCGCGGGCACGAGCACCATGCCGGCGCGGGCCACCGCGCCGGCGCCGCGCGGTGGCTCCGAGGGGTGCAGCAGCCCGCGCGGCCCGGGCACCATCGAATCCGGTCCCTCGTAGGAGGCCCAGTCGAGCTCGCCGTCCGGGCGCAGCAGCGGCAGCAGCACGTAGGTCCCGCGCTTCCACAGCGCGTAGACGAGGCCACGGGTCTCCGGCTCGGTGCCGACCGAAAAGTACGCGGCGACCGTGCCGGCCGTTCCGGCCTCGGGCAGCCCGAGAACGGCGTCCCGCAGCAGCCGGCCCGCGGCCGCGCGCTCGGCGGCGCTCAGGCCCGCGCGCGCGGCGAGCAGCCGGGACCGCAGCGCGCGTTTCGCCGCCGGGCCGCCGGGCAGGGGCATGTCGTTCACGTCACTCCCGCGATGTCGTTAGGGTGAGGTGTACCACCCGGGGGAACGCCCCCGGGACGCCAGCATTAGGGTCTGGAGCATGGTCGATACCGCGAACGCAGTGACCAAGGCCGTCGTGCCCGCCGCGGGACTGGGAACGAGGTTCCTGCCCGCGACCAAGGCGACGCCCAAGGAGATGCTGCCCGTTGTCGACAAGCCCGCCATCCAGTATGTCGTCGAAGAGGCGGTGGCGGCGGGTCTCGACGACGTGCTGCTCATCACGGGGCGGAGCAAGGTCTCCATCGAGAACCACTTCGACCGGGCGTACGAGCTCGAGGAAGCGCTGACCGCCAAGGAGGACTGGGACAAGCTCGCCGAGGTCAGGGCCTCCAGTGAGCTCGCGACCGTGCACTACGTGCGGCAGGGCGATCCCAAGGGCCTCGGCCACGCGGTGCTGTGCTCCGCGCAGCACGTCGGCGACGAGCCGTTCGCCGTGCTGCTCGGCGACGACCTGATCGACGTGCGGGATCCGCTGCTCACCCAGATGATCGACGTCAGGCAGCGGTACGGCGGCAGCGTGGTCGCGCTGATGGAGGTCGACCCCGAAGAGGTGGCCCTGTACGGCTGCGCCGCCATCTCGCCGACAAACGAAGACGACGTGGTCACCGTCACCGACCTGGTGGAGAAGCCGGTGCCGGGCTCGGCGCCAAGCCGCTGGATCATCATCGGCCGGTACGTGTGCGATCCCGCCGTGTACGGGATACTGCGTGAGACCCCGCCCGGGCGGGGCGGCGAGATCCAGCTGACCGACGCCCTCAAGGTCCTCGCACGGCAGGGCGAAGTGCGCGGCGTCCTGTTCCACGGCCGCCGTTACGACACCGGCAACAAGCTGGACTACCTGCGCACCATGGTGCAGTTCGCGTGCGAGCGCCCGGACCTGGCCAGCGAGTTCATCCCGTGGCTGCGCAAGTACCTGGACGGGATTGCGTGACCGAGGCCGCCGCCGCGGACACCGGCATCACCGATGCCGCCCTGACCCCGGTCGACGTGCACCTTGCCGCGATCCTCGACGCGATCAGGCCGCTCGCGCCCGCCGCGCTCCCGCTGGCCGAGGCCGGCGGATGCGTGCTCGCCGAGGACATCACCGCCCGGGTGGCGCTGCCCTCCTTCGACAACTCGGCCATGGACGGCTATGCGGTCCGCGCCGCGGACGTCGCTTCGGCCACCGAACGAGCGCCGGTCACCCTCCCGGTCACCGGCGAGGTCACGGCGGGTGACCCCGGCGCCTACGCGCTCGTCCCGGGAACCGCCCTCCGGATCACGACCGGCGCCCAGCTGCCGTCCGGCGCGGACGCCGTGGTGCCGGTCGAATGGACCGACGGCGGCGCCGCGCGCGTGGCGATCAGGCAGGCGCCGCGCGAAGGCAACGCGATCCGGCTGGCGGGCGGCGACGCCCGCGAGGGCGAGACGCTGCTCGAGCGGGGCACCCGGCTGCGGCCGATGCAGATCGCGGTCGCCGCGGCGGCGGGGCGGGACCGGGTCCTGGTCCGGCCGCGGCCCCGGGTCGTGGTGCTGTCCACCGGCAACGAGCTGGCCGAGCCGGGAACGCCGCTGGTTCCCGGCCGGATCTGGGATTCCAACAGCTACATGATCGCCGCCGCCGCCCGCGAGGCGGGCTGCGCCGCCTGCCGGCACGCGATCGTTCCCGACGATCCCGCCGGGGTGCTGCCCGCGCTGGAGGACCAGCTGACACGCGCCGACCTGCTGGTCACCACCGGCGGCGTCAGCATGGGCGGCGAGCACGACGTGGTCAAGGCCGCGCTGCGGCGGCTCGGCACGGTGACCTTCCGCAAGGTCGCGATGCAGCCGGGGATGCCGCAGGGCTTCGGCACGGTCGGCGAGGACCGGACCCCGCTCTTCACGCTGCCCGGAAACCCGGTCAGCGCGTACGTGTCGTTCCAGCTCTTCGTCCGGCCCGCCATCGGCGCGCTGCAGGGCGACCGCGCGCTGCGGCTGCCCGTGGTGCGGGCGGCGCTGACCGCGGGGGTGCGCTCGCCCGCGGGCAGGCGGTCGTTCCTGCGCGGCGTCCTCGGCAACGGCACCGGCGCTGACGGCCGCCGTCGCGTGACCCCGCTCAGCGGGCAGGGCTCACACCAGATCGCGGCGCTCGGCAGGGCCGACGCCCTGATCGTCGTCCCCGAACGGGCCGCACAGCTCAGCGAGGGCGACGAGGTGGATGTGCTTGTGTTGCCCGCCTGACTCGCGGCGAGCCCCGGCGCTTCGCTGGGAACACGCAAAGTAGTCTTTCCTCATGAGCGACGCTGCTCCCCCGAGGCCGCTGACCCACCTGGATGAGGCCGGCAAGGCGCGGATGGTTGATGTGTCCCGGAAGGATGTGACGGCGCGTTCCGCGCGGGCGTCGGGGCGGGTGCTTCTGTCACCGGCGGCGGTCGCCGCGCTGCGCAGCGGCCAGGTGCCGAAGGGTGACGCGCTCGCCGTCGCGCGCATCGCCGGGATTCAGGGTGCCAAACGAACGCCGGATCTCATCCCGCTCTGTCACCCCATCGGGCTGCACGGCGTCACCGTGGACCTGACCGTCGAGGATTCCGGCGTCGCGATCGCGGCGGAGGCGCGCACCGCGGACCGCACCGGGGTGGAGATGGAGGCCCTGACCGCGGTCGGCGTCGCGGGCCTGGCGCTGATCGACATGATCAAGTCGGTCGACCGTGCCGCCGTGATCACCGACATCCGCCTGGAGTCGAAGGACGGCGGCAAGTCCGGCTCGTGGCGGCGGCCATGATCAGGGCGCTGGCGGTCACGGTCTCCAACCGGGCGGCGACCGGCGTCTACGAGGACCGCTCCGGGCCGGTGCTCGTCGAGCTGCTGCGCGCCGCCGGGTGCGACGTCGTGGACGGCCCGCTGGTCATCCCGGACGGCGAGGCGGTCGAGCAGGTGCTCCGCGACTCGGTGACCGCCGGGTACGACGTCGCGGTCACCACGGGCGGCACCGGGCTGACGCCCGGGGACATGACGCCCGAGATGACCCGCCGGGTGATCGACCGGGAGATCCCGGGAATACCGGAGGCGCTGCGGGCCGCCGGGGCGGCGGCCGGAGTGCCTTCGGCGATCCTGTCCAGGGGGCTGGCCGGCGTGGCGAACCGCACGCTGATCGTCAACCTCCCCGGTTCGACGGGGGGCGTGCGGGACGGCATGAACATGCTGCGCCCGGTGCTGATCCACGCGGTGGACCAGATCCGCGGCGGCGACCACCCGCGGGCCGGGGACCAGGCGCGGGACCATGCCGCCGGCCCTGCCCACGAGGAGCCCGGGGTCCGGGGCGCGCACCCTTCGCCGCCGCTGGGCGAGCGCGGCGGACCCGCCGGCGCCGGCGGCGCTGGCGGCGCTGGCGGCGCTGGCGGCGCCGGCGGCGGGGCGAACGGCGGAGAAGCGGATCGTCCGGCTGAGATCGCGTAGCGTCAGCTTGGATCGCGTAGAATCTGGCGGGCCGCAGGGGAATGATTGATCTGTGGGACGTATCCGCGGGTGGCCAGCCACCCTCACCGAGCCGGATCTGCTCGAGGCACCGGTCGCGCTGCGGCCCGTGCGGGTCTCGGACGCGCGGGTGTGGCGCGAGATCCGGGTGCGCAACGCGCCGTGGCTGAGGCCGTGGGAGCCGACCAACCCCGAAACGCCGCTGCACAGGTCCAGCCTCGGGCCTTACGTGTCGATGGTGCGCACGATGCGGCGGGAGGCGCGGCAGGGCCAGGCGCTGCCGTGGGTGGTGACGTACGGCGGGGAATTCGCGGGACAGCTTACCGTCGGGTCGATCGTGTGGGGGTCATCCCGGTCCGGCCAGGTCGGCTACTGGATCGACGAGGCGTTTGCCGGGCGGGGGATCATCCCCACCGCCCTGGCGATGGCCATCGACCACTCCTTTTCCGTTGTCGGGCTGCACCGGGTGGAAGCGTCCATCCGTCCCGAGAACCACGCCTCGCGCCGGGTGGTCGAAAAGCTCGGGTTCCGCGAGGAAGGCGTGCGGGTCCGGCAGCTGCACATCAATGGCGCCTGGCGCGATCACGTCTGTTACGCGCTGACCGCCGAGGAAGTCCCCTCGGGGCTCATGCCGCGCTGGCGGAACTCGCTGACCGCTCCGCGGTTCGGCGCCTAGCTCTTTACGTTTGCGGCTCGTTGCGGCCTTCCGGCGACCGATCTTCGCGACACGCCGGGCCGGTGCTCGTTTATCCCTTCCCTTGCATTTACGCTGCGTCACGTGAGCGCGTGCTCGACGGGAGCATACGGTCCGCGCGATGCTGCCCGCCGCGCGGGTCGATCCGCTTTCCCCGGGCGCGTTTCCGCCCCATGCCGAGACCGCCGGGGGGAGGACCGTTGAGCAGCGCGATTCTGTATCTTGCCATCGTCGCCATCTGGGCATGCGTGCTCATCCCCCGCTGGCTGCGGCGCGGTTCTCCCGCCGCTGCCGGGGCGGAAGATCAGGCGGCCCACGACGATCTCGACGCGGCCGGCGAGGACGACGCGACGGCGCGCGGCGCCCGGCACGAGACGGACGGCGCGGACGGCGCGGACGGCATGGTGCGTGCGGGCGGCATGGTGCGTGCGGGCGCCCGGGAGCAGTTCGCCGGCGGGGGTGGGCGGCCGCTCGGGGGCCGTGAGCCGGTCTTCGCGAGCCGTGAGCCAGTCTTCCCGGGCCGGGAGCCGGTCTCGGCGGGTGGGGGGCGGCCCTACGCCAGCCGGGAGCCGGCTTCGGCGAGCCGGGAGCGGGCCGCGGCCGGGCACGCGAGCGCTGAGGCGCGCCCGGTCGCCGATGAGCATGAGCCAGGCGCGCTACCCGCGCCGCCGCCAGGCGACGACACCCGGCAGCGCATCCTCGCCGCGCGCCGCCGCCTCCTCGGGATGCTGCTGGCGCTCGTCGTGGCCGCCGGGTCGCTGGCCTGGCTCCGGCTCGCCGCCTGGTGGGTCATCGTGCCGCCGATCATCATGCTCGGCGGCTACCTGCTGCTGCTCCGGGAAGCGGCCCACGCCGACGCGGAGCAGGGCCGCCGCGAACTGGCGTACGCCCGGGCCGCGTCCCGGGCCCGGGCCCAGGCGCAGGCGCCCGCACAGGGGCGGCCTCAGGCACAGGCGCGGGCGCAGGGCGGTGCGGACCGCCGGGACGCCGCCATGCCGAACGCCGAGATCATCGGCATCTCCGCACGGACCGACGAGGAGTTCTACGACCAGTACGCGGACGCGAAGCTGCGCGCCGTCGGCGACTTACGGCGTGGCACACTCCGCCCGGCCGGCGCCTCGCGGCGCGGCGAACCCGATGCCTTCCGCGCGCCAGTGCGCGAGCAGCCTGCTGAGTTTGCTACGCTGACTCAGGTTCTCGGGGCTGTAGCGCAGTCCGGTAGCGCACCTCGTTCGCATCGAGGGGGTCAGGGGTTCAAATCCCCTCAGCTCCACCCAGGCCAGAGGTAGTTTTCGAATGTGGTTACGCGACCCGTAGCGCCCGTTTGGGAGCCATGTGGGAGCCGGTTTTGACCATGGCTTCCTAGCGGGCTGGCGTTGTCCCGCTGCTGGGAGCCATTTGGGAGCCGTCCGGCGCCAGTGTTTCCGAGCCCTCTTGGCAGAATTCGTCTCCGAATCGTCCTGACCCACAGCCCGACGTACGGAGTGGCGCGGAACACCGCCAGTGCAGGGACCGGACGAGTTGCGCGGCCAACCGGTATCACCATCCATCCGCTGGGTGCGCTGGAGCCGAGCACGGTGCCCCCGGGACGGCCGTCATCGCCAGTCTGATCGGGGCCGCTGTCGGAGCGGCAGCCGGGCCTCTCCTTGAGCCATTGGTCAGAGGGGTGTAGGCCGAACTGTCGGCGAGCGCTCAGCAGTCGCTATCACCTTCATCAGAGGGACCAGGTTTCCCAGAACATGGTAATCAGTGCCGCGATTGGTGCCGAACTACTGTGGCCCCGTTCCCCAGCGCTGATCGGATGGCTGTCACGAGATCTGCCACCGATTCGATCAGGCTCGGCCGACGGGCTTGCCTGCGCTCGTCTGGCGTCCCGTAGGCGATTCGTGCTTGCCGTTCGGTGATTCCTAGGTATTGTGCGATCTGCCACCACTCACGGCCTCGCTCACGCGCCACAGCAACGCGGCTGGCTACCTCGTAGGCTGGCACATCGCCATAGCGGGTCTCGCCAAGGGCAGCCAAGTCACTCATGTCGTCACCGACCGGAAAGTGTTCTGCAGGCGTGCGCTCCACCCATGAGGCGTAGCGATCGGCGGCGTCAGGTTTGTTCACCGCTGCCTCCTTTGCGGCCGCCATGTAGGATCGCGCCAGTTCGGGTTTCGTGCATCCCAGCCGGGCATAGCGGCATCGAGCTTGTCGACCAGACTGCCGGGCGTGATCCTGTCAATGAGCGGCATAGCGTGCTTGATGACCTGCCGACCTCTGACGCCGTAGTTCTCAACGCCGATCTCCAAAGGTTCGTCGTGCTCATCCCAGCACGCGACAAACCGCCAACTAGGTCTGTCGCCGGGCTGCTGAGGGAAGGCGTAGATAGGCCGTAACCAGGCACTCGCGATCTGCGCAACGGTGAGCTTGCTACCGTCGCGGTTGCGATGCTTGGTGAGTGCAAGGTCGTCGATGGGAGGGCCGCCCCACGGGTTGCGATGCTTCTTGCCCATCCTTCCCCTTCCGTGCCTAGGGCTTGATGCACTGATACTGCGACGACATGGGTATCCGCGATGGCAAGCGCGCTGATCGTGATCATCTCCCGAGCGCCAGTCGCTTAGGGCGCTGTCTGCAAGATTACTTGCATGTGGTCAAGAGAGGTATACCCGGGGAACACCCTTGCCTGATCCCGGCACCGCACCTCCTCAGCACAGAAGCAACTGCCGCTGCCGACCGGGCCGGATGCCCGGGCCCCACAGTCAGAGATCGGGGTCGCGCAGAGCAGCTTGATCTGGACGGCCGACGCGGCGATCGGGACCAAGCGGACGGCCGCACTGAACGGCGGCTCGGGCTCGTCAACGATGCGAGTCGCCGGATACCCACTGTGATCGCAGTGCTGAGATCTGCGAACGCCGCATCCACATCGTCGGTCCACACGACGACCTCGGCCCCGTGGCGGCGGGTGCCGACGGTCACGCCGTACACGTCCCGCAGGGACTCGGTCGTGACCAGCCCCAGAGTGAATCTGTCAAGACGGAGCTCTACATGGATCGCCGTGCCCTGCTGCGGCGTGCGAAAGGTCTCGGTGAACCCGAGCAGGCCGCGGTAGAAACGGGCAGTGGCCTCGATGTCCTCGACGTAGAAGTTGACCTGGGGGCGCGGAACGTCCAACCATCATGGCACCCCGACCGTCTTCAGCCCGCGGGGCGACGCCGTGCCATCAGGTCCCTGTTCTAGTTTCTGGGGCCGTCGGGCTGTGGTCCCACAGCGCGCAGACCGTTCTCACCGGGTGCCAGCAGTAGGCCGGAGGCGGCGCACACTTCGCATGCGGGCAGCTTGGACATTCAGGCTGCTTGACCTACATCAACAAGGCGTAACTTGACATGCTAGTTGGCACGTTAGTTAGCGTGTCGATGGGGCGACCGGGTGCACCATTTCTGGGCTGCTGCGCGAGCTGATCACCGGCCCGCTCGGGATCGCCGATGAAGTCCACTTCGGTGTCCCGGCCCGGCTGCTGCCGCGGGTCGCCACCCAGACCGACCCCTAGGGCCTGCCCGGGCCGCCAGCAGAGCCGGACTCACCGCAACCGCCGCCGCCGATGGTGATCATCCCCGGGGCTGCCCTGGCGAACCGCCGCGATCTGCTCAGCGCCGACATCCCCTCGATGGGCACGATGACGGCCCGCGCCGCGGCGACCGTCTACGCCGCGCTGCTGGGCCACATCGATGCGGCCGGCCTCGTATCAGCCGAACGGCTCGCAGCGATGGCCGCGATCACCTACCACGGACCCGACGCGGTCATGGGCGTGGAGTCGGCGTGGGCGTTCGGCTACAGCCCGGCGCGCCCCGCCGGGACATACCCGGGCTCCACGTTCGGAATGCCCGGCGGCAACGGGTCAGCAGCGTTTGCCGACATCGGCAGCGGCACCGCCGTAGCGGTGATGCGCAACCGGTGCAGCATCGGCGACTTCACGGCCGCGGCACGTATCGACCACCTGATCATTGACGCGCCCGGCCAGGAAGGAACAACAGATGAGTGAACCCGCCACCAGCCTCGACACGCGGTTCAGCGACCCCGGGTCCGCGGCCACACCCTGGGACACGACCCTGCAGGTCCTCAAGGCCGCCGGGCTGTCATGGATCACCACCGTCCGGCGCGACGGCAGGCCGCACGTCAGCCCGCTTCTCACAGTCTGGTTCGACGGGGCGCTGTGGTTCTCCACCGGCGCCACCGAACAGAAGGCCGTCAACCTGCGCACCAGCCGGCACGTGGTCATCACGACCGGCTGCAGCAGCTGGGACCGCGGGCTCGACGTGGTCGTCGAAGGCGAAGCCACGCGCGAGACCAGCAACGGCGTCCTTGCCCAGCTCGCCAGAGCCTGGTCAGCCAAATGGGACGGCCGCTGGCACTACCAGGCGCGCGACGGCGCTTTCCACCACCCCGGCGGCGGGGAGGCGCTCGTCTTCCGTGTCACCCCACGCAAAATCCTCGCCTTCGGCAAGGGAACCTTCACCCACACCAGCTACCGGTTCACCCCACCCACCACAAGCACTCCCACCTGACCGGGACCGGCGGCCCGCCAACCTCCTTGCCGACTGACACCCACCCGGGCACGCCATAGCTCGCTACGCAGAGGGCCCGACGTGAATGTTTACAGCCGCGGGTGTCCCAGCTCCCGCTGCCGGAATTATCCGCGCCGGGCAGAACCTCTCAAGTCCGTCTGTGACCGCAGGGCAACCGCGTCCGTAAAGTTGCCGGGTTGATATACACGCGAAGACGAACTTGACAGAACCTGCCCGAAAGTCGTGGAGTTGGCAGCTATCGGAAGCAGGGGCACGAGTGGCCGACACGCTGGTGACGGATGGCCGGAGATGCGGGAAGCGGGCGCGGCTGCCGCGATCATGCCAGTTGTGGAACACAACAATCACCCGGTTCTCGCTGATGTTGAGGAATTCGCGGTGTATTAGGTTGCAGACCATCCAAATCTATCCTGGAAATATTGTCGCGCCGTATCGCTTTGCGGAGATGCGTGTATCATTCTTGATGCGTAGGTTTGGAGTATCCATCTGATATTGTCTATACTTACATATTCGCCTGCCGGCATGCGAACGACGAGGCGAACGTTTCGCAGCTGCTCCGAACGGTCCGATGATTCGTGTAGCTGGCGGTCGACTTCGAGGTGAAGTGTATAAGCTATGCTCTTATCACCTGGATAGGACTCGATAGAATACTTCACGCGCTCGCCGGCGCCAGGGATGGCCTCGCGGAACGTTGCGACGGAAGCCAATTCCAGCCCGGCCCGCCTTGTCGCGATGTCTATAAGGCCTTCATCTCTGATCTGGGACGCCAGATCCTCGATCTGCTGACCGTGCATATTCTCCCGAGGGAAAGGACAGTCAAAGATGTTTGGGACCTGACGTACAGGAGGTGCCAATTTGGCATCATCCTTTCCCATAGCCTGCTCACGACGAGACCTTCGGCGCAAATAAAAAAGGGTAACTAGATAGGTCCCGTTGCGGCTTGGGCTTGGGGTGGTTTGGTGCTGTCCGGCCTTGTTCAGTGCCATACTGAATATATGGCTGTTGCACCGGACGAATACGTGACCGTCTTGGCGT
>Ga0213875_10000776_pt1 | contig 23853 bp, 19 predicted proteins | sample BarmaccomBMRX_R8_FD_160105 | JGI IMG/M metagenome (GOLD analysis project Ga0213875, IMG submission 160105) | Root-associated microbial communities from Barbacenia macrantha in rupestrian grasslands, the National Park of Serra do Cipo, Brazil - RX_R8 | ecosystem: Host-associated > Plants > Roots... | reverse complement strand
AAGGGACGGGCTGGTATGCCCCATACCGGCTCCCCCGCTGGAATTTTGTGCGAGGGCAGGATACCGCTCTTTCCGCCGACGATAGCCCGCGCTTCAATTCGCACCTTCTCGCCGATGCCCGCTTGTCCACCAATAACGGCATAGTCGCCCACCACTACGCTTCCCGAGAACCCAGTTTGCGCTGCGACGGCAACGTGCCGTCCGAGGACGCAATTGTGGCCAACATGGACCAAATTATCGATCTTTGTGCCGTCGCCTATACGGGTTAGGCCCAGCGCCGCGCGGTCAACGCAGGAGTTCGCTCCGATTTCTACGTCGTCGCCAATTTCGACAGCTCCCACCTGCGGAAATTTTTCATAGCGATCGTGGATGAGCGTAAAGCCAAAGCCATCCGCGCCAAGAACGCAACCGGAATGCAGAATGACGCGCGCGCCAACACGCACACCGTCATATAGAGTGACATTTGCATACAAGGTTGTGCCTTCGGCGACGATAACGTCATCGCCAATAACGCACCCGTTCCCGATAGAACAGCTGGCGCCGATTTTCGCCCGCTCACCGACGGTCACATATGCGCCGACAAAGCAGTCGCTCGCGATGCTTGCACTTGGGGCAATGATGGCGGTCGGATGAATGGAGGCTGCCGGTTTCGGCTTGCGATAGAGCGCGGCAAGAGCCGTGGCAAAAGCCGATCGCGGATTCTCAACCCGCACGAGCGACCATGTGCCCTTTTGATCGAATGCTGAAGTAACCAGCAAACAACCGGCATGCGAAGCAGACGCAGCCTGCATGGCCTTCGCATTTGCGATGAAAGAAAGGTCCTTTGGCGTCGCATTTTCGAGCGTGTCCGCGCCAGTGATGAGGTGCTCACGGTGTCCCTCAACTTGAGCGCCGCAAAGGTCGGCGATTTCAGCAACGGTGAGAGCGGGCATCCCTCATACTTAGCATTTATGCCCGTCGATCCATCCGCTCATGTTGCGGTCACTGCTCGCGTTCATCCCGAGGCAAGAGTCGGCGCGGGAACGCACATCGGTGAATTTTGCGTTATCGAATCAGATGTGGTGATTGGGTCGAATTGTCTGTTGGAGCCTTATGTTTACGTCAAGCGCTGGACCACTCTCGGAGACAACAACGAGATTTCCGCGGGCACTGTGTTGGGGACCGATCCGCTGGATAAATCGTTTTCCGGCGCTCGAAGTTATCTGAAGATCGGAGACCGAAATAAAATTCGCGAGCACTATACAATTTCGCGCGGAACTGAGCCGGAATCAGAGACTCGCATCGGGAACGATAACTACATCATGACTTCCGGTCACATCGCGCATAATTGCAATCTGGGCAGCAACATCGTGGTGGCAAGTTGCGCCTTAATTGCAGGGTACGCCGAAATAGAAGATCAGGCCTTCATTTCAGGGGGCGTGGTTGTTCACCAGTATTCAAAGATTGGAAGGCTGGCGATGGTGGGCGGCAATACGCGGGTCAATAGCGACCTTCCTCCTTACTTCCTCTACTCTGATTTCAATGTGGCGGTGAAGGGTTTGAATTTAGTCGGGCTGAAGCGGGCCGGCTTCTCGCGTGAGGAAATCGGCGTGCTAAAAAACGCGTATACACTTCTCTATCGAAGCGGTCTGAAGCAGGAAGAAGCGCTGGCACGGATTGAGGCGGAGCTGGTGTCCGAACACACGCGCCACTTGGTCGATTTTATACGTAGGAGCAAGCGAGGGATTTGCAGGGAGAGCGCCAAGGCCCGAACAGAAAAATGAGAGTGCCTATTGCGAGCTAGCCCGGGCCATTTGAACATGGCTCAATGAGTTCGCATATTGCGATACGCCCTTGAAGAGGGCTTCGGCAATTTTCTGACGCTGGTCGCCCCGTCTCATCAATTTCTCATCGTGCGGATTTGAGACGAAGCCGATTTCGGCGAGAATCGAGGGCATCGTCGCGCCGATTAGAACGACGAAAGGCGCTTGTCTCACGCCCCGATCGCGCGAGCGATTATTCATCTTGACCGAACCCGCCCAAAGCGACGTCTGCACTCTTTGCGCGAACTCACGGGATTCTTCGAGCTTCGCCTGCAGCACGGCTTTGTGCAAAAGATCGTTGAGATCGGAGATCGAACTTGCCGAAGTCGCGTTTTCACGCGTGGCGAGATCCAGGCCGCTCTTATCGGAAGTTAGGTTGAAATAGTACGTCTCAACTCCGGTTGCACTCGGCTCAGGTGAGGAATTCGCGTGAATAGAGATGAAGAGATCTGCCCGTTCATTGTTGGCGATTTTCGTGCGTTCTTCGAGCGGGATAAAGGTGTCATCAGACCGCGTATACACAACTTCCGCGCCCAACTGCTGGGTAATCAGCTTGCCTAAGCGCGTGGCGACGTCAAGCACGAGATCCTTCTCCATCAGTCCGCCCGGACCGATGGTTCCAGTATCATGACCGCCATGCCCGGCATCTATAACGACTTTCCCCATCTTCAGACCGAATACACGAACCAACGAACGGTCGCCGACACTGTCGCGTCCCGCGGGAAGCGAAGGCGCCACGGTCGTTTTCACGGCCGGCACAGGTATTGGAGCGGTGCTCAAGCGCGGATAGACAGCCGGTGCGGTTAACGGCGCAATCGATGCCGTCGATGGACTGAGATTCTTAGCCACAGTGGTCTGCTGCACAACGAAGCCATCGCGAGTCTGAAGAGTCGTAATTGCGCGGGGAGCAGGTGAATCGTTATGGGCGCGACTGGCATTCGCGCTCGGAGCTGAGCTAGCCGGAGGATCGGGAAGCGCAGCAAGGGTGCGCTGCACTGGCGAGGAGCTGACGTTCGAAGTCGGCGAGGGAACTGCGGGAGCGGTCAAGTTGTCAAGACTCGCGGTATTCGTGTTATCCGCTGCTGAAAGGTCTACCTGCTGAGAGCCTGTGACGCTGTGCGCCATGTTGAGTCCGGGAAGGCTGGTGCCCTTCGGCCGGATCTCGATCATGAGTCTGTCGGGATTGACCAATTGGGATGAGACGACTTCGGCGGGCCCTTCCAGGTCGAAAACAACCCGGGTTCTGCCGGGGCTCACCTCGGCGATCCTGATCTGCTTCACTCGCCGATCGGCAATGCGAATGGTTTGAATGCCGCGATGACGCGCCGCAGGAGGGAGCAGCCCGTTCAGATCAAAATAGATGCGGGAAGGATTCTCGATTTGATCGGAATCCAGTTTATAGTCTCCCTGGGTTTGAATCGCAACACGCGTTACGTCTCCAAAAGACCAAAACCGTATGGCTTGCACGCGAGAAGTAACAGGCGTTTGGCCCCACGAGACGCTGCCTGCGCACAACATCACCGTGGGGATGAGACGGATGAGAGATGTGCGGCGGCGAATCATGAAAACGAATTAACGATGGTTAGTGCACCCGCCCCCAAATAACAAAACTGATGAAGTTTGTTCGTTCGCATTATAACCGGAAAACGCGTCCGCGAGTGCTACTATTTGGGCATGCAAGCGGCCGCTTTCGTACTGGTGGGCGGTTCCAGCTCGCGTATGGGTCGTGATAAAGCGCTGCTGTCATGGAATTCGCGGCCCCTCGTCGACGACGTCGCCAGGGCAGCTGCGGTTGCCGGCAGTGTTGCGCTGGTCGGGGAGACTACACGATATAAGCAATTCGGTTTCGACTGTTTGCCCGACCTTCGATCCGGTTGCGGACCCCTGGGGGGCATTGAAGCGGCGCTCGAGAGCCGGCGCGGTGATCTCAATTTAATTCTGGCCTGCGATATGCCCGGCCTGGAGCATGCCTGGCTCTCTCGGCTCTTATCACATGCCCAGGAAACCGGTGCCTTGTGTGTCGCCAGTCGCGATCCAGGCGGCATACATCCTCTCTGTGCTGTTTACCGGTCCGAATGCTTGCCGGCAATCCGTCGCAATCTGGATGCCCGCCGCTTGCGACTACTCGACCTCCTGCGAGAGCTGGGCGCCACTACCTTAGAGCGCACTCGCCCGCTGTGGAATGTCAACACGCCACACGATTGGGCCTCCTGCCAGGTTCGAGAGAAGTCCCTTAGCTCAGCCGATGCCCACTGACGGAAATTCACACTACATCGAGTTTCGAGACGTCAGCAAGAAGTTCGATCGTCCAGTACTGATCGACGTGAATTTCTATCTCGATCCGGGCAAGACACTTGCCATCATCGGCCGGAGCGGAGTCGGAAAATCCGTGACACTCAGCCACATCATGGGCTTCCTGAAACCAGATAGCGGAAGCATCATCGTGTCGCACGCCGACATTACCGGAATGCAAGAAGCCGAACTGAGGCGCATCCGGAAAAAGGTGACGATGGTATTTCAGTCCGGCGCACTGTTTGATTCGCTCACGGTTGGCGAAAACATTCTGTTTTCGTTGGAGCTTCGCGAGGATTACGACGAGCAGAACAAGGAAGATGTCGTGAACGGACTTCTGGAGATGGTAGATCTTCTGCATGTCAAAGATCTCTATCCCGCCGATTTGTCCACCGGCTTCAAGCGAGCGGTTGCAATTGCCCGAGCGTTGGCCGCGCAGCCGGAATGCATACTTTACGATGAGCCGACCACCATGGTCGATCCCATCATGTCGGATGATCTCGGCAACCTGATGCTTCGCCTGAAGCGGCAATTGGGCTTGACCGCCGTCGTGGTCACGCACGATCTGGATCTGATGCGTAAGGTAGCGGATTCAGTCGTTTTCTTGTACAAGGGCGAAGCGATTTACTTCGGTCCGGTTTCGGAGTTGGCGCAGTGCAAACATCCTCACGTCCGGCAGTTTTTGGCGATGGACGACGTTGAAATCGACGGGAAGATCGAAGAAACCTAATCGGATCCGAATACTCGCCGCTTCAGCGCCGTCCATTGGCGCTTGAACCACCCGGATCGGGGCATTTTCGCCTGGAGCTTATTCGTATCCAGCGCTCCCGGCTTGTTCGCGGCGGCGGAAGCACTGGGCCGGTAATCTTCGGTTCCCGCAAGATGCACGCGCGTTCCGTCAAACAGGTAAGAGCGACGGCGGAATTTCCCATCATCATCCTTGGTAATCAGTTCAAACGTGCGAGCGGTTGCGCTCGCATCTTGCGGGTCCACGTGAACGGGAAAATAACCTTCAACATCTCGCTGCCGGTAAGAGGTCTCGTAACGGTGGCGATGGCGGTTCCAGAGGAAGACACGCCAAGCATCGAAATCGTAGGATTCCCCACCGGCCGCCGTCGTCCACAGCCAGTTATGCTTGAGACCTTTTACATCATCGTTCACAGCTCCCAGATCGAAGTAGGATGTTATGCGCTTGCCTTCGGCGTATTGGGCCACTTCATCAGGGATGGACATTGTCAAATTGCGGGAAAGTACCCAACCGCACTGGTTAGACTTCGTCCGGACCAGCGTCCAATCTTCGAGGACCACGGGCTTTTTCAGCTCCGCTGCTTTTTTCTCAACCAAGTCTTTGTCCTTGTTCGCTTTGAGATCGGCAGTGCTTTCCGAGCCGTCGATGCGCTCGGCTGAAAGTTCCTGCCAATTGGCGGGAGGCTTGGGCGGCGGCGGCAGAGGTGGAAGGTTGGATTTGTTTCTCGATTGCCTTTCCCGTCTTTGACGCCGCGAAAGCTGCTGCGGGCGATCGAACACCAGCGTCGGCCGGGCCGGAGCGGCGGTTTTCGGCTGCAGTTGATGCTCCAAAACTGCGACTGATCCGCCCTCGGGGATTCTGGCGAAAGCGGGAGATTGCCGCGACGGATCGAGATGAATGTTCAGAGCTTCGTAGACGGTTGCCGCGCCTTCCGACGGCAACGTGAGCGCTCGCTGGTTGTTCTTACGAATCTGCTCCATTTGCTCGGTGCTGAGTAACTGAAGCGAATCGACCCAGCCCTCTGCGCCATTCGCGGCACGAATTTTGACGAAGCGGCGGCGAACGTCTATAACAGCCACCCGTTCGCCATACTTCAGCACTGCCACGACGCTATTTTTCTGAGCCAGCTCCCGACGGAGATTCAGCGTTGCCGGCGCGACGTAGGCTTCCCCCAACACGTCGCTCGATTGATTGGCGCACCCCTGTATGGCCAGCAAGAGCATCACCAAAAGCGCACTAATGAGAGCCAGGCGCAATAGCTGACGCATGTGGCAGATGGTTTACCCGTAGTCTAACGCGGCCTTTGTTAAGAAGACTCGCAGTGGCCCATTTCTGTCGGTCCCCCACCGGTCGGAGCTGGAAAATACCCGTCAGGCTTCTCGCTATCGTCTTTTAATGCAAGTGGTTGACACGCCCAGAGGGATCTCGTACTAAAATGGTCTTACTTCGATATGGGCCGCACGAAGAGGGCTGCTAAACGGGTGTCCGGTTCTGCTCCGCTGACACTCGCCGATCTCCGATCGGGACAGCGCTGCGTCCTGGACCGTTTGGATGTCCCCGAAGATACAGCTCGACGCCTGATGGAGCTCGGTTTTCTGCCGGGTAACGAGGTAATTCCGGCCAGAAGGGCGCCGGGCGGGGGCGCGCGCGTGTTCCGCGTGGATGGATCGGAAGTGGCGCTGAGAAACGATACTGCGAAACACATCCATGTCCGCCGCGATCCCGAATCAGATTTGGTCGTCCTTCCATGAGCCACCTTCATGAGTAGCTGCCACCGGGATTCAGTCGAATCGAATCTGCTCCCCAATCCGTCGATCGCGCCACCCCGTCCGGCGCATGATCGCCCCATCATCGTCGCCATCGTCGGTCCGCCGAATTCCGGCAAATCCACTCTCTTCAATCGGCTCACCGGTCTTCGTCAGAAAGTCGCGAATTTCCCGGGCGTAACGGTCGAACATCGCATGGGCAAGGCAAAGCTGAAAGATCAGCACGAGGTCTTTCTCGTCGACCTGCCCGGTGTCTACAGTCTCCATCCGCGTGCTGAAGACGAGCAGGTGACACACGATGTTTTAAAAGGTGAGCGGCCGGATTTTCCCAAGCCGGATGCAGTCATCCTGATTCTCGATGCCACGAATCTGGGCCGCCATCTGGTTCTCGCCGCGCCCATCCTCAGCCTCGGATTACCGATTCTCATTCTGCTGAACATGGCCGACGATCTCGCCGCACGAGGAGGCAAAGTCGACGTTTCGGCCCTTGCCGCTGAATTGAACTGCCCGGTTACGCTCATCAGCGCCACAAAAGGCATCGGCATCGAAAGTATTCAGCAATTCTTGTTGGGTACCGCAGTAAGGCTCAATGCGCCTCCCCCCAGAATCGAATTACCTGTTCTTCAAGATGTTCCGAAATGCCGGCAATGGGCGGCGAAGCTTGGTATTCGTGCGTCCTACAAAGCCCCTGCGCCGCCGCTCTGGACGCGACGTCTCGATGCCATCTTCCTGCACCCGGTTGCCGGACCTCTTATTTTTTTGACGATCGTGATAGCGGTTTTCCAAAGCATTTTTTCCTGGGCGCAGCCGATCATGAATGGCGTTCAACACTTCATACTCGGGTCGGGGCTGTGGATGAAAAGCGTTTTGCCGGACACGCCGTGGCGCTCTCTGCTCATCGATGGCGTGTGGAGCGGCGTCGGATCGGTTGTGGTCTTTTTACCGCAAATCCTCCTGCTGTTCCTGTTTATTGGAATTTTAGAAGACTCCGGTTACCTGGCGCGCGCCGCTCTGATTGCAGATCGCACCATGGCCAAAATCGGACTGCAAGGCAAATCGTTTATCCCGTTGCTCTCGGCTTACGCTTGCGCAGTTCCAGCCATCATGGCGACGCGCGTCATCGAGAATAAACGCGATCGAACGGCCACCATCATGATCGCGCCGCTGATGACCTGCTCGGCGCGATTGCCGGTGTATACGCTGGTGATCGCGGCTTTTGTGCCAAACATTCCAGTGCTCGGTCACTTCCTTTCGTTGCCCGCGGCAACCATGTTGAGCCTGTACGTGTTGGGATTTCTGGCCGCGATCACGATCGCGCGGGTTCTAAGATCGACGGTTTTGAGGAGCGGGCGATCTTCTTTCATGCTCGAAATGCCGCCCTACCGCTGGCCGACCTGGCAGTCCTTGGCATTGCGTCTGATTGACCGCGCCAGAGTTTTTCTACGCCGGGCCGGAACGGTCATTTTTTCAGTTGCGGTTGTGCTGTGGGTGCTCGCACATCTGCCGATCCACAATGGCAAAACTCCTCCGATTGAACACAGCTATGCCGGAATGGTTGGGAAAACGATCGAACCCGCAATTAAGCCGCTGGGATTCAACTGGAAGATCGGTATCGGCCTGATTACTTCTCTTGCCGCCCGCGAAGTGATTGTCGGCACCTTGGGGACAATTTACGGCATCGAAGGAGATGAGCCTTCTGAGGGCTTGCAGCAAGCGGTGCATCACGATCTCAGCCCTGCAGGCGCGGTGGCCCTTCTGATTTTCTTTGCGTTCGCCATGCAATGTTTCTCGACTCTCGCGGTAGTCAAGCGGGAGACCGGCGGCTGGAAATGGCCCATTTTCCAGTTCTCCTATATGCTGGCGCTGGCATACTGTGGTTCGTGGGTGGCGTTTCACCTCACAAATTACTTTCTTGGATGAGCGAATTACTAAACGTAGTAATCCTGGGGTCTGGTTGCGCCGGGAACACGGCGGCAGTCTATACGGCTCGGGCCAATTTGCAACCTCTGGTGCTGGAGGGCCACGAGCCGGGCGGCCAGCTTTCCATCACGACGGACGTAGAGAACTTTCCTGGATTCCCTGAGGGAATTCAAGGTCCCGCCTTGATTGAAAACATGAAGCAGCAAGCGCAACGTTTCGGCGCGACTTATAAACACGGGCGAGTGCTGCACGCAGACTTATGCAACCGGCCGTTCACGCTCGAACTGGAGGACGGAGAGAAGATTCAGGCGCGCACCGTTATCATTGCGACCGGCGCATCGGCGCGCTGGCTGAATCTACCGAACGAGCAAAAACTGATCGGTCATGGGGTCAGCTCCTGCGCCACTTGCGACGGCTTCTTTTTTCGGGGCCGGAAAATTATGGTGATCGGCGGCGGCGACTCCGCCATGGAAGAAGCCAATTTCCTGAGTCGGTTCGGGAGCGAAGTAGCCATTGTTCATCGCAGCGGCACCTTCCGTGCGTCCAAAATTATGCTGGACCGCGCGCAGAAAAATCCGAAAATCAAGTTCATCACGAATACCGTCGTCGAGGACGTCTATGATGTTGCGAAGGGCGAAGTCACAGGCGTCAAGCTGCGCAACGTGAAGACGCATGAAGTCTACGATCGCGAAGTGGACGGGTTCTTCGTGGCGATTGGCCACATTCCCAACACGAAGCCGTTCGCAGGGCAACTCGATCTGGATGCGGACGGCTACATCATCACGCATGGCGGCGCGCGGACGAATATCGCCGGAGTGTTCCATGCGGGCGACGTTCAGGATCGCACTTACCGCCAGGCCATAACCGCCGCAGGCGCAGGTTGCATGGCGGCGATTGAAGCAGAGCGATTCCTGGAGGCGGAAGGACATTGATCGTTCGTTCAACGTGATATTCTGACGCCAGTTAGCGCCGATCCGAGAAACCTGCTTCTCTAGCCCTGGGCGGCGCAATAAACCGGTCGAAGCAGTAATCCGCCGCATGTTCGAGTTCCTGTTCAGATACCCGGCAAGCGTTTTTTCCAAAGGAACTTTTGTGCTGCTGGGATCGTGGCCAAGATGGCTGCTGTACGCGGCTATTTTTGGCGCGGCAATGGTCATTGGAGGCGTGATCTGGCAAAAACGAAGCCGCCTCGCGCCGTCTCTGAGGGGCATCAGAATGCTCGCGCTTTGGAGTCTGCAAACGGCGTTCTTGGCGCTCTTGCTTCTCTTGCTGTGGGAGCCCGCTATCAGCGTCGCGGCGCTGAAACCCCAGCAGAACATCATCGCAGTCGTGGTAGACGATAGCCGAAGCATGTCGCTGCGCGATGTGGGCGAATCGCGCGAGCAACAGGCAGTTGACCTGCTCAATCGCGGGCTACTCAAAGATCTGGGATCTCGGTTTCAGGTCCGTTTGTATCGCTTGGGCGCGGGCATCGAGCGAATTCAAAATAGCGCGCAGTTGAACCCAACCGAACCCGCGACGCTCATCGGAAAGGGCCTGCGACAACTAGCCGATGAAGCCGCAACTTTGCCGATCGGAGCGGTTGTTCTGGTCAGCGACGGCGCGGACAATTCAGGAGGAATCGATCTCGATACGCTTTCCGAATTGCGCCGGAGAAGACTGCCGGTCAATACGATTGGCTTGGGCAAAGAACACCTCACCAACGATATTGAGTTGGACGGCTTCGATATTCCCGCAAAGGCCCTCGCAGATTCGCGCCTACAAGCGCAAATCACCATCCGGCAAGACGGGTTCTCGGGAAAACGGGCAAAGCTGGTTTTGACGGGCGGAGGAAGTATTCTCGCCAGCCGCGATATCAAGATTGCAGATGCGCCCGAGCAGGTCGAGTCTATCGAGTTCAACGCGGGTAAAGCCGGGGTCAAGAATATTGAGGCCAGAATCGGTCCGCTCCCGGGAGAAGACAATGCTGAAAACAACCGGCGGACGACCGTGCTCTCCGTGGATGATTCCAAGCGGCGCATTCTCTATGTAGAAGGAGAGCCGCGGTGGGAGTACAAATTTCTGCGGCGCGCGGTAGAGGACGATGCCGCCTTGCAGGTGGTTTCGATGTTGCGGACCACCCAGAACAAGATTTATCGCCAGGGCATTGCCAGTCAGAATGAATTAGCCGAGGGCTTCCCGAGCAAGCCGGAAGATTTGTTCGAATATCAAGGTCTGATCATTGGAAGCGTAGAGGCGGATTTCTTTACCGCGACCGAGCAGCAGGCCATCAAAGACTTTGTAGACCGGCGCGGCGGCGGCCTGCTCTTTCTCGCCGGCCGATGGTCTCTTGCCGATGGTGGATATGGCATTCAGCCCTTCGAAGAACTTCTGCCGGTTAACCTACCTCGGCGAAAGAATACCTTCCAGCGGGATTTTGTTGCCGCGGAACTCACCGATGCGGGCAAAAAAAGCCTGGTCTGCCGTATTGAGGAAGACGCGGAGAAGAGCGTTCAACACTGGGAAGTTTTGCCCTATCTCGCAAACTACCAGGATGCCGGAACCGCAAAGCCGGGAGCGGTTGTTCTCGCGCGCGTGAACGCAGCAGGCAAGCGGCTGCCGTTGCTGGTTACGGAAAACTATGGCCGCGGACGGACAGCAGTGTTCGCGACGGCAGGAAGCTGGCGCTGGCGCATGCAGCAGCCCGTCGCGGATTCGAGTCAGGAGACATTTTGGCGGCAATTGCTGCGGTGGGTAGTAAGCGCGACGCCGTCGCGCGTGGTGGCATCTACTCCCAATCCGCAACTGGAAGACGATGGGAGCGTTCCCCTGCGAGCCGAAGTGCGCGACATCACATATCTCCCGGTGAGCGATGCGCAGGTAGAGGCGAAGATCATTGAGCCGGACGGCTCCTCCGAGACGATTGGCTTGAGACCGGAACCTCTGACGCAAGGCATCTATGCGGCGGAATGGAATGCGACACAGACAGGATCGTATGTTGCTGAAGTGACCGCAACGCGGGGAACGCGGCGGCTGGGGAGTGATGTTCTGACCTTCCGTCGCGAAGACGGCGTGGCGGAGAATTTCCACCGCGAACAGAACCGGGATCTGCTGAAAAAATTGGCTGATGAAACCGGCGGTGCTTACTACACGCCCAAAGATGCGAGTCGCCTCGCACAGGAGATCTCGTATTCGGAAGCTGGAATCACCTCGCGAGAGATGAAGGACTTGTGGAACATGCCCGCCGTTTTCCTTGCGATTCTCCTCTTGCGATCGGCTGAGTGGCTGCTGCGCAGGCGATGGGGGACGGTGTGAGATCGCTGGTTCTGTTACTCGGTTTCGCCTTGACAGCGCCCGCGGGTAGCTATTACCTGACCGTCGCCGGACTTGGAGGAACGCCGGAGTACGAAACTCAATTCGCAAAATGGGCTGCCGATCTCGATCACGAATTGCGGGCGAATGGGCCGGATGCGACGGTTGTGACGCTGAGTGGAAAATCCGCAACACGGCAAGCCATCCAGGAGGCACTTGCGCGCATCGCCGAACAAGTTAAACCCGACGACGCGTTTGCGCTAATGCTCATTGGGCATGGCACCTTCGATGGAACGGATTACAAATTCAATATTCCCGGCCCGGACATCACCGCCGCGGAATTGGCGGCGCTCCTCAACCGCATTCCCGCACGGCGTCAACTCGTGGTGAATATGACCAGTTGCAGTGGCGCTTCCCTCGCTGGTTTGGCGAAGAAGGATCGCATTGTGATCACGGCAACAAAATCGGGGAACGAAAAGAATGCGACTCTGTTTGCGCGGTATTGGATCGACGCGCTGCGCGATCCGGCTGCGGATACGGACAAGAATGGTACCGTTTCCGCGCTCGAAGCTTTTCAGTACGCACAGCACAAGACAGCGGCCTACTTCGAATCCGAGAAATTGCTGGCAACCGAGCATGCGCAGATGAGCGACTCGGGAAAGTCAAATGCTGTTCGCGAGCCCAAGCCGGAGAACGGACAAGGGCTGCTCGCGGCGGCGTTCCCGATTTTGCGGCCACAAATCGCCGATTCCAAATTGGTTGCTCCGGAAAAACAAAAACTGGTCGCCAGGAAAGAAGACCTCGAAGCCAAGATCGACCGCCTCAAATATCAGAAAGCGGCGATGCCGGCCGACGAGTACAAGCAGCAATTGACGGCATTGCTGCTGGAACTGGCGCAAACGCAGGCGGAGATCGATCGGTGAAGCGCGCTCAGTTCGCTGCCGCGTTGCTTATGTTTTGGGTTGGTTCCGGTGTAGCAGCAACGCCGGATGATTGCCGCGCACTGCGCCATCACGGCAACCTAACCGAAGCCGAGACATGTTTTACAGCGCTCTCGCGAAACGCGGATCCCTTTCTCGCGGCTGAAGGCTATCTCGGTCTGGAACGCTACGACGAAGCAAATGATGCGTTCCGCATTGCCTATAAGGCACAACCCAAAGCCGCGATGGTCAGAGCGGAATGGGGCAGGCTTTACCTACAGCATTATCAGCCCGGAGATGCCGCAAAACTCTTCGCCGAAGCGCTCGAACTAGATCCAAACTACGCGCCTGCCTATTTGGGTTTGGCGCGCGTGGCTGCTGAGGCATTTGACAAGCGCGCAGTGGATCTGGCGCGCCAAGCCCTCGAGCACGACGCGAAACTGGCCGAAGCTCATGAGCTATTAAGTTACCTTGCGCTCGAAGATAACGATTCGAGTCTGGCGGCGCAAGAAGCTCAGAAAGCACTCGACCTATCCACCGAAGCGCTCGACGGAATGGCGGTTCTCGCATCCATCGACTGGTTGGACGGCAGACCTCAATCCGAATGGATGCAAAAAATCCTGAAAATCAATCCAGCTTACGGCGAAGCGTATGCAACAGGCGCGCACTTTTTTGTGATCAATCGCCGTTACGAAGAGGCCATAAAGTACTACCGCAGAGCGCTGGATCTGAACGGTCATCTCTGGGACGCGCGATCGCAGCTCGGCATCAATCTGATGCGCCTCGGTTACGAAAATGAGGCAAGACAGCAACTCGAACTCTGTTTCACCGCGCATCATTCGACCCCGCAAAGCAGAAATGCGCTGCGGTTTCTCGACACACTGAAGGACTACGACACATTTAAGACCGCCACAACGGAAGTGGTGCTGAACGGGAAAGAGGCGCCCTGGCTGCGTCCTTATGTGGAGCCGGAGCTGCAACGCGCCATCGCAACCTATGAGCGCAAATACAACATGAAACTGCCCGGCCCGGTTCGGCTCGAATTGTACCCGAATCATGATGATTTCGTGGTGCGCACGCTGGGCTTGCCGGGGCAGGGCGGACTTCTCGGGGTTACTTTCGGCTTGATCGTCGCAATGGATAGCCCTTCAGCGCGCCCGCCGGGAGATTTCAATTGGGCCAGCACCATGTGGCACGAGCTGAGTCATGTGTATGTGCTCACGGCGACGAATCATCTGGTGCCTCGCTGGTTTACGGAAGGCCTCGCCGTTCACGAGGAGGGCGCCGCATCGCCGGATTGGGGTGACCGCATGACGCCCGAGATTGTCACCGCGCTGCAGAAAAAGAAACTGCTGCCAGTGCTGCAATTAGATCGTGGTTTCGTGAGGCCGGAGTATCTCAACCAAGTAATCGTTTCTTACTTTGAAGCAGGCAGGATTTGCGATTACATTGCGCAAAAATGGGGCGATGATGCGCTGCTCGGAATGATTCACTCCTATGGCGCACGCAAGACCACCGCGGAAGCGATTCAGGACAATTTGCGCGAGAGCCCGGCGGCATTCGATAAAGATTTTTCCGCCTGGCTCGATCAGAAAACCGCCAACACAGTCCAGCACTTCGATGAGTGGAAGCAAGGGCTAAGAACGGCCTTCGCGGAGTTGCACAACGGCAAACAGGATGACGCCATTCGCGAAGGATTGGCCGTCCGCGACTACTATCCGGATTATGTGGGCAACGAAAACGACTATGAGCTGATCGTCGAGGCCTATATCGGAAAGAACGATAAGTCGGCCGCCATCACAGAGCTGGAGAAATATCGCGATATGGGTGGAACCAATGTGAGCACGCTGAAGAAACTGGCGCGCTTGGAACAAGAATCGGGTAAATCAGCTCAAGCAGAGGTTACCCTGAAGAAGCTGAATTACATCTATCCGCAGGATGAAGAGATCCATCGAAGGCTAGGAAATCTGATGCTCGATGCCGGCGATATAAACGGAGCGATCCGCGAAGATCAGGTGGTGCTCGCGTTGCATCCCTCTGACGCAGTTGCCTCTCATTACGAACTAGCCAAAGCGCTTCGAGCCGCACACCGGCTGGACGAAGCGAGAGATCAGGTCCTCCTGGCGCTCGAAGCGGCGCCCGGTTACAAGCCCGCGCAGCAACTCCTGATTCAGTTGAGTCAATAATCATGTCCACCATCACCAGCGCGCCCGTCACCGATCCGGCCGAGTTCAAGAATCGCCTCAGGCGTTTTCAAGAGATCCAAGCAGCTATCAAGCGGGAAGTGGGCAAGGTCATCGTGGGTCAGGAAGACGTCATCGAGAACATCCTGATCTCTTTGTTCGTCGGCGGACATTGCCTGCTGACGGGTCTGCCGGGCACCGCAAAAACGCTGCTGGTCCGTACCATGGCTCGAACGCTTGGCCTGAGATTTAATCGGATTCAGTTCACGCCGGATCTTATGCCATCGGATATCACCGGCACGGACATTATCGACGAGGACAGGGCCACCGGCCGCCGCACCTGGACGTTTGTGCCGGGTCCGATTTTTTCGAACGTTTTGCTGGCGGACGAAATCAATCGCACGCCACCCAAGACGCAGTCCGCATTGCTCGAAGCCATGCAGGAGCTTTCCTGCACCGTGCGCGGCCATCAGTATCGCATCGAGCCGCCTTTTTTCGTGCTCGCAACGCAAAATCCGATCGAGTTGGAAGGCACCTATCCGCTTCCTGAAGCTCAGCTTGATCGGTTCTTGTTCAACACCGTGCTCGATTACTTGGCGGCGGAAGACGAATTGAAGGTGGTGGATCTCACCACGACCACGCTCATTCCGGAAGCCGATGTCGTTACCAACGGCGCAGAGATTTTGGATTTTCAACAGCTCGTTCGCATGACGCCTGTCGCTGAGTCGGTAGCGAGATATGCGATCGAGCTGGTTCGCTCATCTCGCCCAGCGCCAAACGGAGATGGCGCCGATTTCGTAAAGAAATACGTGAATTTCGGGGCAAGCGTGCGGGCGGCGCAGTTTCTGGTCCTCGGGGGCAAGGCTCGCGCGCTCATGCATGGCCGCTTTCACGTCTCCTATGATGATGTTCGCGCGCTCGTGATTCCGATTATGCGCCATCGCGTTTTGCTCAATTTCCATGCCGAATCCGACCGGCTCACCTGCGACGATATCTTACGACGATTGCTGGATTGGAAGCCCGCTCCAAGGGGATAATGCCCATTGCCGGTTGAAACCGCTAATCGTTTTCTCGATCCCGCCGTCCTTGGGGAAATTGCGGGCCTCGATCTTGTCGCCAAAACGGTTGTGGACGGCTTTATTGCCGGATTGCACCGCTCGCCGGATTTCGGCTTCAGCCAGGAGTTCGCCGAATACCGGGCGTACACGCCCGGCGACGATTTGCGGCACGTCGATTGGAACGTTTTCGCGCGAACCGAAAAAGCCTACCTGAAGCGCTATCGAGGCGAGACCAATACGGCAGTGATGGTGCTCTTGGATGCGAGCGCCAGCATGGGCTTCCAATCCGGCGTGCTGCGAAAAATTGAATACGCCAAATTTCTGGCATCCGCCCTGGTTTATCTCGCGCACCTGCAAAGGGACAGCGCAGGTCTGATCGTGTTCCACGATGACGTAGCGGATTTCATCCGGCCCTCCGCCCGGCAGGGTCAGCTTATGCGCCTGCTGCATGGGATCGACAAAGCACAGCTTGGGAAAAGGACCGACTTCCGGCGGCCCTTCTTCGAGTTGCAACAGTTTCTGAAACGCCGCGGAATTACGGTTCTGATATCGGACTTCTTCGAAAAGCCGGCCAGTATTATCGACACCGTGCAGCCTCTCCGCTTTCGGGGCAATGAGCTGATTCTTTTTCATGTGCTCGATAAAGGCGAGCTAGAGCCGAAGATCGGGGAGGCTGCGTTGCTTCTCGACATGGAGACCGGCGAAGCTATCGAAGCGTCGCCTGATTATGCGCGCACCGAATACAGGCAGAAAATAGCTGCTCACATCGAGGAATTGCGATCGAAAGCGCAGTCGGCAGGGATGGAATATTTTTTGTTGCGCACGGATCGGCCGCTCGATGAAGCTCTGCGCGAATATTTCACCGTGCGACAGGGTCGGATCTAAGCAACTGGTCTGTTATCGCCTCACGCCGATTGAGTCGTCACCGGCTCGCAATCCCGAAGATTTTTCGCCATCTGTTCCGGCGCCGTATCCGCCAGAAATGTGCCGTAGGCCGTTTCAATCGATGCAAGATATTTCAGTTTGGTCGCGCTGCGTTGCAGGGGCAAAAATTGTACGTACAGATGATACGGCGATTCCGGCTGCCGCAATGGCGCCTGGCGGACCGACATCATGAGCGGCAACAGGAATCGATACAAATTGTCGTATTTTCGCCGAACAATGCTGATGGTGCTCGCGAGATTTGACCGCTCATCGTTGCTAAGATCGAGCAACGTTCGCACGTGGCGCCGCGGATAGATGGCAACCTCGGCGGGAAAGCGCGCTGCGTAGGGAACGAATGCAACGAAGTCGTTGTTCGCCGCCACCACTCTGGACCCGTCCTCCAGCTCTTTACTCAGCAGACGGCAAAACAGGCATTTGCCCCCGTTTGCGTCCGCATACACGCGCGCGGAAGCGAGCTCCTTCTGAACAATGGGCGCGATGAAGGGAAATGCGTAGATTTGACCGTGCGGATGCGGCATGGTGACTCCCACGGCTTCGCCGCAATTTTCAAATACCGCCACCAGCTGAATGTCCGGATTCTCCGAGTGCTGTCTGGTTCGCTCGGTCCACAGGTCAACCACTTTCCGCCAGTTCGCAACGCTGAGTTTAGAGGGCGGCGTGGTGTGCTCCGGGGAGTACAAAATCACGTCGCACGCGCCCCTCGGACCCGTTTCTGCGAACAATCCCGGTTGTGGCTCGAATGCCTCCGCCTCGGGAGAAAACGCCGGAAAATCGTTCGGGTACAAAAAGACGTCATAATGATCCGGCACGCGGCCTGATCCTGGATCGAAGGGGCACCAATTCGCCGGCATCTGAGGTCGGTCCTGCCGGGCCGTAGTGACCACCACCCACTGCTGGAGCAAGGCGTGCCAACGAAGCTGATGCATCAACTAATGGATTGTATTCTGAACGGGAATTGTGACAGTGTTGCTTACGAAGCCGTCCTGCTCGACGGCGAGAGGAGTTTTGGGATCGGACGGAAGATCGTCAGGCAGCAAAATGCGAAGCTCGTAAACGCCGATGGCTTGCCGCGGCAAAGTTGCGGACAAAACTTGTGCAGGACGGCCGCCCACGAACGCGCTCGCGGCGTTCAGTATCGGCGCGTCCGGCCCGTCATACGGCACACCGGCCAGAGCTCCTGAGTCTGAGTCAACATCATTCACCGCACCCAGCCCACCGGCCCACAGAACAATCACTTCGCCCGGTTTAGCGGGATTCTCCGCGGTGACGGGAATGCCCGGCTGGTCCGGGGCATTCGGATCACTGTGCAGTATGAGTCCGCTTCTCGGCTCCATACCGCCAAACGCGAACAGGCCTGGACTGCCGGCCACAAACCTCACGCTCACCGCATTGGTGACCGTCACGCTGCCATCCTTGCGTTCCGAACGCAAATACAGACTACCCGCGGACGCATTACCCAAGCTGTATGGAACCTGAGCGCGAACTTCTGAGGGCGACGCGGCAAGCAGCGGCAACGCGACGCCATCCAACACCACTTGGACTCCTGCCAAACTTCTGGGCAAGCGTTCCATGTCGCCATCCGGCGCAGATTCGCTCGCATCACTGAAGTTCGACCCGTCGATGGTAATCAGAGTTCCGGGTGCGATCGGGCCGTCAGATAAACTCGCGGAATTGAGGACCGCCCTGTTCGATAGCGGAGCGTCAGCGGACGTAAACACGAGAATTCGCCGGTTCACCGTATCGCCGACAAAGAGATTTACTCCATCCGAAGCCAAAGCCGCCGGTCTGCCAATGGTCTCGGGTCCAGGATTATCGCTCGCGCTGACCGACGTGAAATTCGGCTGGCCCAGAACGGCGTCGGCGGGCTGATTATCGATCGCAGGAAGAGAGTTCCAGACCAGAACGCGATGCAAAGCGGCATCTCCGGCAAAAAGCCGCTTTCCATCGAACACCACCGAGACCGGCTCGACGATGCTCGATGCGGAGATTGCCGACAACTCCCGCGTCGCTCGCCCGAGTACTACGTCCGGCGCTTGGCTCGCGTGCGGCGCGCTGACATCCCGCCAAATGAGAATACGATGGTTCTGCGTATCCGCAACCGCAACCGTCTTTCCAAATACGCTGACCGCCGCGATGCCTTGAAACACCGGCTGATCGACCGCGGCGAGCGGCGAAAAACCGCACACGGCACATTCCGAGCCTTGGCTGCCCGCGAAATCATCTTTCACGGATGGAATTTTGCTCGGGTCGAAAGTGAGCAGACGACCCGCTGTATCTGCTACGTATAGGCGATTGTTCAATACCACCAGAGTTGTGGGGCTGATTCCGGCCTCACGCGCCGTGAAGGAAGGCTGCCCAATCACCACGCGAGCGGCTTGCCCGCTTTGAAAATCAGCAGCCCAGATGGAGGTCGTGATCAGGAATAAGGTGGTTAAGCGATTGATCGTGTCCATCTAAACTCTTAATCGGCGATAAGGCGCTTAGCTACTAGCCTACTTCTTTTTGCGGCGGTAAGTCGCGGTCACACGGGTAGAAATGCCGCCGCGAGGCGCAAATTCCCCAATCACGGTCGCTTCGATCGGGTCAGCAGCCTTTATCACGTCGCCGAGCATCCGGTTTACCGCATTCTCCTGAAAGATCCCCAGATTCCGATAAGCCAAGGTATATATTTTGAGCGATTTCAGTTCCAAACAGCGCCTGAACGGAGTGTAAATGAGCCGCAAAGTGCCATGGTCGGGAAGGCCGGTCTTGGGGCATACGGACGTGAACTCCGGCATGGTGATCTCAATTTTGTGCTCGCCAAACTGATTAGGCCAGGTTTCAATGTCCGGCAAAGCCGCATCCACTCCGGCGTGCGCGTGTTCATCCGTATATTGAGGGCTCCTCTTCATTGCGCGTGGAGCTTCGCCGCCAGCAGCTCGAGAAACAACCCGACATCCGTGACCACGCCGACGGCCTGCCCAGTGCCGCGATCGCTTACTTTAGTCGGCACGGCCGGATTGATATCCACACACACAATCTTGACCCACGCGGGCAACATATTGCCAACAGCGATCGAATGGAGCATGGAGCTAAGGCACAGAACAACACCAGCATTCTGGAGATGCGCTGCATATGCGTCCTGAGCCTCATTCATATCGGTGATCACGCCGGGCAGCGGCCCGTCATCCCGCAGACTGCCGGCTAGCACGAATGGAATATTCGCCTTGACGCACTCAAACATAACGCCGGTTCTGAGCCGCCCCGATTCGACAGCCTGCCGGATGCCGCCGTCCTGATAAATCGCGTTGATCGCGCGCATGTGATTCCGGTGGCCGTGCTCCTCCAAGCGGCCGTCAGCCGTACGCACGCCGAGCGACGTACCCCAAAGCGCGGCTTCGATATCGTGCACAGCCAAAGCGTTCCCCGCTAACAACACATCGATCCACCCATTCCGGATTAGCCGGGACATACCCTCGCAACCGCCCGTGTGAACTACCACCGGACCGGCAACCGCAACAATCTTTTTTCCTTCGTTCCGTACGTGTTCCATGATGGAGGCGGTCTGCGCGACCGCTGTCTCCACCTGCCGTTCGGATGAGATTTCGTTGCTCATGAATGCGAAGGACGAGCGATCTCGCTCTTTCGCCTCGGGGACGACCCGGATTCCCTTCATTCCGGTAACGATTGGATCACCCGCTTTGATGTCGCGCAGGCGCCGGCAGGACGCCACGCCATCGCGAACCACGATCATGGCGTCCATCCGCTGGTTCCGGACCGGCAGCCACTGGCCGCGCGAACGCACCAGCGTTCGTTGATTCGTCGTCGAGTAAAAATCCTCTGGCGCGCACCGGTCTTTCTCGGCGGCTTTGAGCTCCGCATCGCCCGAATCGACCGGCATGCAGCCGAGCGCGAGGAGCTGCGTCAGCATCCGCTCCATCTGCTCTTCCGAAGGCGCTTCTACCCGCAAGCGAAGCGACGATGGTTCGCTGTTGGTGCGTCCAATCGAAAACTGCTCTACCTCGAAGCGGCCCCCAAATTCGACCACGGAGTCAAAAATGCGCTCCATGATATGCGAGTCGATGAGATGGCCCTGTGCTTCGACAATCTCGCAAAGCGGCGCTTCCGCCTGAACCGGTTCCTCCATCTCAGGCGTGGGTCAGGAAGACCGCTAGGCCTTCCTTATTTACATAGCTCGGACGATACCGGTCCGTGTTGTACATGTGCTCCACATCTACTTTGCGCGGGCCCAACTTCGGGTCGGGAATGGAGACCATCGCAAATTTGCCTTCCGAGACAGCCGCCATCGATCCATGCTTGCCTGACGTGATGGCGTCATAGGCCATAGTGCCGAAGGTGGTCGCAACCAAGGTGTCGAGGAAATCGGGCGCGCCGCTTCGAAGGTCGTAGGTCAGATCGCTTACTACGGTTTCTACGCCCGCCCGTTTCATAATCTCGTCGCTGAAGGCTTCAGCCACGCTGAATTTGTGGCGATGTCCGAACGCGTCTTCCGGCCCGTACTCTTTCACTTCATATCCTTCCCACTGCGCGCCTTCAGACAGAATGACCAGAGCGTAATTACTCGGGTTATTCCGTTTGTCCGTCATGAGCAAGTCGATCATTTGATCGAGCTTGAATTTGAATTCGGGAATGCCGCAGCGGATAGATGTCACGTACGCGGTGTATAGCGCGGTATAACCGGCATCGCGGCCGAAAACCCGGAAAATGCCGACACGCTCGTGCGATCCCACCGTCGTACGCTGCCGCTGGATCGCTTCTTTTGCGCGAGTAACGGCTGTCGAAAACCCAATGCAATATTCGGTATTCCGCACGTCGTTGTCCATCGTTTTGGGAATGCCTGTTACATGGAAACCCTGCTTGTCTAAGACCGCTGCGTAACTGAGCGTGTCATCGCCACCTATGGCGACCAGGTGATCGATATCGAGCTTCTCCAGGTTGGATAAAACCCGTTTGGTCATGTCGTAGGTGGTGGTCGTGACGCCATTCTTGGTGGTCTGCGCCGAAGGAAAGTTCTCGCCCTGTAGAAAATCGGGCACGTTTTTCATCTTGGAGGGGTTCGTGCGGCTCGTATGCAAAAATGTGCCGCCGCTTCGGTCAATAATTCGCGTATTCTCGCGAGTGAGCGGGAGAACGTAGCGTTTCACGCTCTCCGGATCGTCGAAGTTCAGATCGATCAGCCCTTTCCATCCCAGGCGGATCCCTGTAACTTCGTGCCCATCCGAACTGCTCCGGTACACGACGTTCTTTATCACGACATTGAGACCGGGAACGTCCCCGCCACCGGTCAAGATACCGATTTTTTTACCTGACATAGTCTCCTGGCCTGAATAAAGCTAGATCGAATTTGAAATGTCTCTATTGTAACTTCGGGATCAGGCGCGAAACCGCTAAAGCTGTGCCAAGGGGCAGCTACTTGAAAGTGATCGTGCTTTCGCCGCTGTACTTGTGGTAGTCGCGGAAATCAGTCGTATTCTTCGTGCAGATTGTCGACCCACGCTGGCAGGCTAGATTTTCGGCGTGAACCGGCAGCAGGAACTTTAACGTCCCCAACGGCACCTCGTCATAGTCCACTGCCCATTCAATCGCATCCAGCGGAAAATCTTTGGGGATATTCTGGGCCTGCATTTCAATGCGCCGTACCTGGGCAGTGGCGCGATCAATCCACACGCTCCCGCTGTAGGCCGGATGCAGCGTTTGCCCGCCCACCGCGATGAACCAATCCGAATTCGCGAGCGCTACTTTGAAATCGTAAATGGTTGCCGGTGAGCCTCCCACGTTCGTCGAGTGATAGAGCTTGAACTGAGCCTGGCTGCTCTCAGAAAACAGGCTGTGTAGAGTGGAAGCGAACTCTCCAGTGGACGTCGAACCGCCCAGCTCCAACATGCTTTTGTTCGTCCGCTTGCCTCCCACGGTGATGTTGCGGTACTCCTCGCGGCCATTCTCGTACACTACGGCCGCGGTAAGAACGTCGAGCGGTTCCCAGCCGGACGACTTAGACTCTTCGGCGTAACGCGTGGTGATCTGCTGGCAGACGTAATTCGGTAAGCCATTGGTGAACGTGTCAGACCACTCCTTGGTCTTCGCGATCAAATCTTGAGAACGCGAATGGACAATGCGGGGCTGGTCTGAATCCGTGTCGATCGTAAAATCGGTTGATTCCTGCTCCGGTGCGGCTGCTGTCGCGCGCGGTTTATTCGTGGCGAGCTGCTCCGCGTCTGAGTTCGTATCGGTGTCCCCGTCCGCGTTGTTCCTCTGTGGGATGCCGCGCCGAAGAATCGGGCGGTCCGGCGCGTCCGGTGGGTTGTCCAGGATACTCGGGCGCGACGTGTCCTCGCCCGCCGCCACATCCTTCAACAAGTCCACCTTCGCGGCCGTGAGATTCGACTCGTCATCTTCGGCCGCCTCCACGTGCACCGTAGTTTTCGGAACAATTTTGTTGGGCGCAATCTCTTCTCCCGATTGCGTGAACTTGGTATGCGATGTCACTTTCATCGTGAGCGTGCGCCCATCGCTGGTCGCGATCACCAATTTCTTTCCGTCGTTGCTAACCGTTTTGCCGTCCGCGGAGATGGACGGCTGAGTCGTGTCTGCCTCGGACTTCTTGTGATGCGAGGGAAGGGAAACGCCGCCTGTGCCCAAAGGACCCTGCCCAGGCGGATATTGGCCCGGCGGATACGGCGGCGGAGCCTGACCCGGGTACTGGGCGTGCAAAAAAGAAGGTGCAACCAGCAGGGGCAGGCACACGACCAGGATGGTCAGGAAGCGGCGACTCAACAACTTCATCATGTGAGTAGATTAAATGCGGCTAACTAAGTTAGATGCCGCGATTCCGTCCTCAGGTTACCGTAGGCTTACCACTTCAGAAGTAGAAGCTCGGAACAAAAGCCAGGACCCATGGCCGCCAGAATGCCCCAGGTGCCCGCGTCCG
>Ga0213875_10000775_pt1 | contig 23868 bp, 21 predicted proteins | sample BarmaccomBMRX_R8_FD_160105 | JGI IMG/M metagenome (GOLD analysis project Ga0213875, IMG submission 160105) | Root-associated microbial communities from Barbacenia macrantha in rupestrian grasslands, the National Park of Serra do Cipo, Brazil - RX_R8 | ecosystem: Host-associated > Plants > Roots... | reverse complement strand
GGTGCACTACGTGCATATCGAGCTCGCCGAGCACGGCGTGATCTGGGCGGAGGGCGCGGCGGCGGAGAGCTTCGTCGACGACGACAGCCGCGCCATCTTCCACAACGCTGCCGAGTACCACGCCCGCTACCCCGACGCGCCGAACGGTCCGGCGCTGTATTGCGCGCCGCGTCTCGAGGACGGCTACGCGCTGGAGGCGATCCGGGAGCGCATCGCCGCGCGCGCCGGCGTGATGCGGCCCGGTGCGGAACTCGGGGAGCTCCGCGGCTACATCGACCATGCCAGCGCCCGGCAGGTCGCCGGCTGGGCGCAGAACATCGCGCGCCCGGAGGCGCCGGTGTGCCTGGATGTGGTGGTCGACGGCGCGGTGGTCGTGCAGACGCTGGCGAGCCGCTACCGCGCGGATCTGGCGCGTGCGGGGCTGGGCAGCGGACGCCACGGCTTCGCCGTCCGGCTGCCGGCATTGCCGGGCGGAGCGGGCGTGCTGGAAGTCCGGCGTTCCGCCGATGCGGCGCTGCTCGGCCGTGTGCGGCCGGCAGCGGCGGCGTGAGCGGCGAAGCGGCCCTGGCACAAGCGGCGAGGCCGGCAACCACCGCCCCGAATGATGCTTCGCCGCCCGCGGTGCCGACGCAAGCCGGCCCGCTCGGCATCCGCTTCGATTTCAACGAAGGGGCCCGCGTCGCCCTGCCGCCCGGGCGCGCCTGGCGCGTGCGCCTCGCCGATCTCGACACCGGCAGCATCCTGTTCGAGAGCGAGAACCAGGGCGCCTTCATCACCAGCAGCAAGCGCTATTACGTGCGCTTCCGGGTGCAGGTCTGGGAGGCGGGCGCCAACGCGCCGCTGCTGACACACGACTTCGATGCGCGGGACCGCGAGGTGCTGATCCGCTTCTATGTCGGCACGCTCGGCGACAGCATTGCCTGGCTGCCCGCGGCGATCGCCTTCCAGGCGCAGCATCGCTGCCGGCTGACCTGTGCGATGTCGGAGCGGCTGGTCCCGCTGTTCCGGGATGCCTATCCGAACATCACCTTCACCACACCCGAGGCCGTGCAGCCGGAGCGCTTCTACGCCGGCTACAAGATGATGATGTTCTACGGCGACGAGCACCGCCTGTGGAATCCGCGCGAGGGGCGCGGCATGGGCTTGCACGAAAGCGCCGCCGCCCTGCTCGGCGTCGATCCGCCGCCGGCGCCGCCGCGCGTGGTGCTGCCCGATGAGAGCCGGCCGATCGAGGAGCCCTATGTCTGCATCGGCACGCAGGCGACGGCGCAGGCGAAATACTGGAACAACCCGACGGGCTGGCGCGATGTCGTCGGCTTCCTCAAGGCGCAGGGCTACCGCGTGCTCTGCATCGATCAGAAGCCGGTGCATGGCGTCGGGCTGGTGAACAACCACATGCCGCATGGCGTCGAGGATTTCACCGGCGACCGCCCGCTCGTCGAGCGCGCCCGCTTCCTTCGCCACACCGCGTTCTTCATCGGCCTCTCCAGCGGCCTCTCCTGGCTGGCCTGGGCGGCGGGCTGCCCGGTGGTGCTGATCAGCGGCTTCACCCATCCCACCAACGAGTTTTCGACACCGTACCGGGTGATCAACTACCACGCCTGCAATTCCTGCTGGAACGATCCGCGGCTGCGCTTCGACAACCAGGATTTCCTGTGGTGCCCGCGTCTGGCCGGCACGCCGCGCCAGTTCGAGTGCACCCGCCTGATCACCGCGGCGCAGGTCATCGACACGATCAAGCGAATACCCGCCCGCGCGCGCGTGACCGGGCCGCGCTTTGCCGTCGTCGGCTTGGGAGTGGCCACGGCGCCGCGTCCCGGTGCCGTGGTTGAAAGCATTCAAGCCGACGCGCATACTGCGGCGCCTGGTTGGGGGGAAGCATGAACCGGACAAACCGGGGCTTCGGGTCCGAGATGCGCCTCCTCCGCTCCTCCGTATAACGGGGCTGTCGCGGTGCTTTGGCTGCTGCACCGGGTGATCCAGGCCGGCTTCGTCGTGCTCGCGATGACCGTGCTGGTGTTCGTCGCGGTGAACGTGGTCGGCAATCCCGCGGACATCCTGATATCGCCGCAGGCGGACCAGGCGGAACGGGCGCGGGTAATCGCGGCCTTCGGACTCGATCAGCCGCTCTGGCGTCAATACCTCCACTTCCTCGTTCAGGCGGCACACGGAAATCTGGGGCGCAGCTTCGTCTTCAACCAGCCGGCCCTGCAACTGATCCTGCAGCGGATGCCGGCGACCATGGAACTGGCGGTGAGTGCCGTGCTGCTCTCGGTGCTGATCGGCATCCCGCTCGGATTGTTGGCCGGGCTGTGGCCGGATGCCTTGCTGTCGCGCGCGGTAATGGCGGGCAGCATCCTCGGCTTCTCGCTGCCGACGTTCTGGGTCGGGCTGATGCTGATCATGGTGTTCGCCGTGCAGCTCGGCTGGCTGCCGAGTACGGGACGCGGGCGGACGGCGCTGCTGTTCGGCGTGCCATGGTCGTTCCTGACGCTCGACGGCCTGCGGCACCTGCTGCTGCCGGCGCTGAATCTCGCGCTGTTCAACATCTCGCTCGTGCTGCGCCTGACCCGCGCCGGCGTGCGCGAGGTCCTGCCGATGGACTACATCCGTTTCGCCCGCGCCAAAGGGCTGTCCCCGGCGCGGATCGTCGGCGTGCACGTACTGAAGGCGATCCTGATGCCGATCGTCACCGTGGTCGGGCTGGAGTTCGGCTCGACTGTCGCCTTCGCCGTGGTGACCGAAAGCGTGTTCGCCTGGCCGGGCATGGGCAAGCTCATCATCGACAGCATCGGCGTGCTCGACAGGCCGGTGATCGCCGCCTATCTCGTGATCATCGTCTTGCTGTTCGTGACGATCAACCTGGTCGTCGACCTCCTCTACACCGCGCTCGATCCGCGCGTGCGCTCCGACGAGGCGGGATGAGCGCCGCTCTCGCCGCGACGGCGGATGACGAGGCGCCGTTCCGCCGCTTCGCCCGCCGCTTTGCCGACTCGAAGCTGGCTCTGCTCGGCCTGGCGCTGCTGACGCTGATCCTGCTCGCGGCGCTGCTCGGGCCCTCTCTTGCGCCGCAGAACCCCTACGACCTGGCGCAGCTCGACATCATGGACGGGCGGCTGCCGCCGGGATCCAGGATGGGCGCAGGATTCACCGCGTGGCTCGGCAGCGACGATCAGGGGCGCGACATGCTGTCCGGCATCCTTTACGGGCTGCGCATCTCGCTTGGCGTCGGCATCGCCTCGGCTGCCGCCGCCGGACTGATCGGCACGGCGCTCGGCCTGCTCGTTGCCTGGCGCGGCGGCTGGGTTGCCGGCGCCATCATGCGGCTGGTCGATCTGCAGCTGTCCTTTCCGGCTTTCCTGGTCGCGCTGATGGTGCTCGCGCTGCTCGGCCGCGGCGTGCTGAACGTGGTTCTCGCGCTGGTGCTGGTGGAGTGGTCCTACTGCGCGCGCACGGCGCGCAGCGCCGCCCTCGCCGAGCGCCGGCGGGAGTATATCGAGGCGGCGGAGGGACTCGCCTTGTCGACGCGCCGCATCCTGTTCCGCCACTTGCTGCCGAATTGCCTGCCGCCGCTGATCGTGATCGGCACGATGCAGGTGGCGCGGGCGATCGCGCTCGAGGCGACGCTCTCGTTCCTCGGCCTCGGCGTGCCGGTGACGGAGCCGTCGCTCGGCCTGCTGATCGCCAGCGGCTACCAGTACATGCTCTCCGGCCAGTATTGGATGAGCGTCTATCCCGGCATCGCCCTGCTGCTGGCGATCCTCGGCATCAACCTCGTCGGCGACCAGCTCCGCGACGTGCTCAATCCGCGAACCGGAACATGATGCAGGCGCTGCCGGCCGCCGCCACCGCACCGATCCTGGAGGTGCGCGACCTGCGCACGCATTTTTTCATGCGTGCCGGTGTGGTGCCGGCGGTGGACGGCGTCTCCTTCGGCGTAGCGCCGGGCGAGGTGCTGGGGCTGGTCGGCGAGTCCGGCTCCGGCAAGACCGTCACCGGCTTCTCCGTCATGCGTCTGGTCGAACCGCCGGGGCGCATCGTCGGCGGAAAGATCCTGTTCCGCGGGCGCGATCTGGCGCAGCTGTCGGAGCGCGCCATGCGCGACCTGCGCGGCAACCGGATCGCCATGGTGTTTCAGGACCCGATGACGACGCTGAACCCGGTTCTGCGGATCGACACGCAGCTCATCGAGGCGGTGCGCGCGCATGGGCGCACCAGCCGGCGTGCCGCCCGCGCACGGGCGGTCGAGGCGATGGCGATGGTCGGCATCCCGCAGCCCGAGGAGCGGCTGTCGGCCTACCCGCACCAGTTTTCCGGCGGTATGCGCCAGCGCATCGCTATCGCCATCGCCCTGCTGCATCGACCGGAGCTGATCATCGCCGACGAGCCGACGACCGCGCTCGACGTCACCATCCAGGCGCAGATCCTGGCCGAGGTGCAAAGGCTCGCGCGTGAGCATGGCACCGCACTGCTGTGGATCACGCACGATCTTTCGGTGGTCGCCGGCCTCGCCGACCGCGTCGCGGTGATGTACGCCGGCCGCATCGTCGAGAGCGGCGCGGTGGACCGCGTGCTCGACCATCCCCGGCACCCCTACACGAGCGGCTTGATCGAGAGCGTCCCCAGCCGCAACCGCCGCGGTGCGCGTCTGCGACAGATTCCCGGCATGACGCCCAACCTGCTCGCCCTGCCGCGCGGCTGCGCCTTCCGCACGCGCTGTCCTCACGCCGCCGATGCCTGCGCGGCCGAGCCGCGGCTGACCGAAACAGCGCCAGGACAGATGGTGCGCTGCTTTTATCCGGAGCGGGTTACCGCGGCGTGAGCCTCGCCGAGCCGCCTTTGCTCGAATTGTGCGGCGTCAGCCGGCTGTTCGCCCGCCGGCAGGACATGATCGGAAGGCTGGCGGCGCGGGCCGGGCTGGTCGCGGCGCCGCAGGCGGTGCGCGCGGTCGATGGCGTCGATCTTCAGGTCCGGCGTGGCGAGGTGCTCGGGCTGGTCGGCGAATCCGGCTGCGGCAAGTCGACGCTCGGCCGCATGGCCGCCGGCCTGCTGTCGCCGACGCGCGGCCGGGTGCTGTATCGCGGCGCGGATTTCGCGGCGATGCCGGCCGGCGCAGCAAGGCGCGCCAGGCTCACGGTGCAGATGATCTTCCAGGACCCGTATGCCAGCCTCAATCCGCGTCTGCGCGTGGCCGAGATCGTCGGCGAGGCGCCGCGTGTGCACGGCCTCATCGACGGCGACGAGCAGGCCTATGTCGACGCGCAGCTCCGGCGCGCCGGACTCGATCCGGGTTACAAGCGCCGCTATCCCCACCAGTTCAGCGGCGGCCAGCGCCAGCGCATCGGCATCGCCCGCGCCCTCGCCGTGCGGCCGGAGTTCCTGGTGTGCGACGAGGCAGTGGCGGCGCTCGACGTGTCCATCCAGGCGCAGATCATCAACCTGTTCATGGAGTTGCGCGATCAGCTCGGCCTCACCTACCTGTTCATCAGCCATGATCTCGGCGTGGTCGAACATCTGTCGGATCGCGTCGCCATCATGTATCTCGGGCGGATCGTCGAGGCGGCGGCGGTCGAGCAGGTCTTTGGCCGCCCCAACCATCCCTACACGCAGGCGCTGCTGGCGGAAGTGCCGCGCCTGGAGACGCGGCGACGGCGCTTCACCGCCATCGCCGGCGAGCTGCCGAGCCCGCTGCACCCGCCGGCCGGCTGCCACTTCCATCCGCGCTGTCCGCACGCCATGCCCCGATGTCGCGCCGAAGCCCCGGTACTGCGCGAGATTGCGCCAGGCCATCGCAGCGCCTGCCATCTGAACGACCGTGCGTGAGGTGTTGAAAGCTTTCAATTCTGCGCCTACCCTGCAGCCAGGGAGGGATCGTGACGGTTCACGTCGGCAAGATCGGCGGCCATATTGCGCTCGGGGCGGCGATGCGCCTGCCACGCCACAGGCGGCGCATGGATTTCCTGCCCTATGCCTTCGTTGCACCCATCCTGCTGCTGCTCGCGGCGATCAGCTTCTACCCGAGCCTCTACGCGGTGTGGCTGTCGACCACCAACGCCTCGCTGCTGCGGCTCGCCCAGGCGCATTTCGTCGGGCTGCACAACTTCGTCCGCCTCGCCGGGGATTCCGTGTTCCTCAACGGGCTGTGGCACACGCTGCGCTGGGACCTCACGGTCGTGCTCTCGGAACTGGCGCTCGCCGTGCCGGTGGCACTGTTCCTGAACCAGAAATTTCCCGGCCGCGCGCTGGTGCGCGCCGCGGTGGTGCTTCCGTACATCCTGCCGCCGGCGGTCACGGCACTGCTCTGGCTCTACATGTTCGACGGCAATTTCGGCGTGGTGAACGACCTGCTCGTCCGCGTCGGCCTGCAGGAGCACTACGTCGCCTGGCTGAGCGGTGGCACCTCCAGCTTCCTGGTGACCGCGGCGGCGATGGTGTGGTCGGGCATGCCGCTGATGGCGATCGTCCTGCTGGCGGTGCTGCAGACCATCCCGACCGAACTCTACGAAGCGGCGAGCGTGGACGGCGCCAGCGCGTGGCAGCGTTTCCGGCGGATCACGCTGCCGCATCTGCGGCCGACCATCGCCTTCCTGCTGCTGCTGCGCACGATCTGGATGTCGAACTATATCGACATGATCTTCATCATGACGCGCGGCGGCCCCGGCTTCAGCAACTATACCGAGTCCGTCTACAGCTTCATGCTGACCCAGCAGCTCGAGGTCGGATACTCCTCCGCCGTCGCGGTCGCGCTGGCGCTGGCGCTGATGGCCGCATCGGCATTCTATGTCCGACACCTGTCGCGGACGGTGCTGGCATGAGGCGCCGCGCCCTGCTGCGGCCGATCGGCATTCCGCTCGGCGCAGCGCTGATCCTCGGCTATTCGCTGCTGCCGATCATCTGGATCGCGATCGCCTCGATCACCCCGGAACGGCAGCCGAGCGCCGGCGCCACCTGGCAGAGTGGGCGCGCCGTCGACTACTTCCCGAGCCATCCGACCACGGCGAATTTCGCCGCGCTGTTCGACACGGTGCCGTTCGCCACCTATTTCCGCAACAGCGCGGTCGTCGCCTGCGGAACGATGATCGTGGCACTCGCCGTCGGGAGTCTCGGCGCCTACGGCTTCGTGCGCTTCCGTTTCCGCGGCCGCGGGCCGCTGCTATCGGCCACGCTGATGGCCTACATGATCCCGAGCGTGGTGCTGCTGGTGCCGCTGATGGTGCTGTTCCGGCGCTACGGCCTGATCAACACCTATCCCGGGCTGATCCTGGCGGAAGCGACGGGCACGGCGCCGTTCACCTTGCTGCTGCTGATCAACTACTTCTCGGCACTGCCGCCCGAGCTCGAGCAGGCGGCGCAGATCGACGGCTGCTCGCGGCTCGGCGCGCTGTTGCGGGTGGTGCTGCCGCTGGCGGCGCCCGGGCTGATGACCGGCGGCCTGTTCGCCTTCATCATGGCCTGGAACGATTTCCTGTTCGCGTTCCTGTTCGCGACCTCGGACAATGTGAAGACCCTGCCGGTGATCATGCGGCTGTTCGCACTCGGCGAACCCGCGGTCTGGGGCGTCAGCGCCGCCGGCGCCGTCCTGACGACGCTGCCGGTGGCCCTGCTGTTCCTGGGCTTCCAGCGCATGCTTATCAGCGGCCTCGCCGCCGGAGCGGTGAAGGGATGATCGACAACGAACACGAACGGAGGGGAGAGGCCATGCCGGATGACACGGGGGTGGCATCGCGCCGCACGGCGCTGAAGACGCTGGGGCTCGCCGCGGCGGCAATGGTTCCGGGTCGCGGCTTCGCGCAGGCGCCGGCGGTGCGCAAGAAGGTCTCGCTCGCCTTCTGGACGTGGTCGGACAACCCGAGCCACCAGAAGATGCTCGTCGATTCGGTGGACGCCTTCAACAAGTCGCAGAGCTTCATCACCGTGGCCCTCGACGCCGGCTCGCGGACGATGGAGGTGCAGCAGAAAGTCCTGGTGGCCTTCGCGGCCGGCGCGGCCCCGGACATCGCCGGCGCGGTGCAGACGCATATCCAGGACTATTTCAACGCCGGCATTCTGTGGCCGATCGATCCGCTGTTTCAGAAATGGGATCAGAAGGCCGACTATTTCCCGAACATCCTCGCCTTCATGCGCTCCAAGCCCGAGCAGCCGATCCTCTATATGCCGCAGCGCATCCTGCCCTACATCCTCTACTACCGCGCCGACTGGTTCGATGCGGCCGGTCTGAAGCCGCCGGCCACCTATGACGCGTTCATCGCCGCGGCCAGGCAGATCACCAAGCCGGGCGAGCACGCGGGCTATGCCATGCGTGGCGTCGACTACTACGCGGTGCAGCCGATCGAGCCGATCTGGGGCAGCGCCGGCGTGCAGTTCGTGACGGCGGACGGCAAAGTGGATTTCGCCGACCCGACCGCGGTGACCGTGACCGAAAAATGGATCGGCATGTTCACCAAGGACAAGTCGGCCCAGGCCTCCGCGATCAGCGACGGCTATCCGCAGCTCTTCTCGCTGATGGAGCGCGGCGGCGCGGCGATGTGGATTTATGGCACGCACGCCAACCCGCAGCTGAACGCGGCGCTCGGCGATCGCATCCAGGGTGTGCCAACGCCGAACGCCGGGCAGACGCCACGCATGCTGGCCAATCCGGAAGGCGATTTCATCACCACCTCCTGCAAGGAGAAGGAGGCGGCGTTCGAGTTCCTGCAGTTCATGGGCTCCGCCGATCCGGTAGGCATGCTGGCGATCAGCCGCGGCTACCTGCCGGTGCGCAAATCGCTCTCGAACGATCCGCGGATCCAGGGCAACCGGTTTTTCAAGATCGCGACCGATCACGCAGATACCTGGTGGACGCCGCCCTTCTCGTGGCAGAACTGGGCGAACTATCAGAACAAGATCGCGCCGTACTGGCAGCAGGCATTGCGCCAGGAGATCACGCCGAAGCAGTGGAACGAGCAGGCAGCGGCGCTGCTGCGCGGCGAGGGTTGAGAACGGATTTTACGGACATAAGGAGAGAGCGATGCTGGGTGGCTATATCAGCGACCTCGACACGGGCGATGTGTTCGAGCCGGTCGAGTACACGCTGACGGCGTTCATGTGCAGCGAATACGCCCACGGGACCGAGGAACAGAGCGAGTTCTTCCACTCCGCGCACAACCCGGCCGGCCGGCAGTTGCGCCCGCCCACCATGATCCATGCCGACAAGATGCTGCTGCTCGAAAAGAACTGTCTGAAGGAGCAGCGGATTTCCGGCATGAAGGGGCCCGACGCCCGGGTGCACTACGAGTATCACGCCAAGCAGCACAGCGCCGCCTATGTCGGCGAAACGCTGGTCGTGACCGGCCGCATCGTCGAGAAATACGTCAAGCGCAACCGCCCTTACCTCTGGTACTACATGGAGGTGCATACCAAGGACGGGCGCCTGGTGACGACCTACAACGATCGCACGCTGCTGCGCTACAGGCCTGAGGGAGTTGCGGCATGAGCACGAAGAGGACGTTCAGCGTCGGCGAGGAGCTGGCGGGGCCGGTGCGCGGCATCACCAATGAGCGGATCGAGTGGTACGACAGCGCGATGCTGTCGGCCTGCATGAACGAGCTGCGGCAAGTCGGGTCGAACATCCATACCGACGAGGCGTTCGCCAGGCAGGAGGGCTTTTCCGGCATCAACGCCGACGGCATGATCATGACGAACTGGTGCTCGGAGATGCTGGTCCGAGAGTTCGGCCTCGACTACATCGAGCGCGGCGAGCTGCGCACCAAGTTCATCAAGCCCGTCAATTTCAACGTGCTGCTGCACGTCAAGGCGCGGGTGAAGGAGGCGAACCGGTCGGCGAGCGGCGGCATGGAGTATGTGCTCGACGTGTGGTGCGAGGACGAGCACGGCACCAAGCTCGTCGACGGCGACGCGAAGGTCGCCGCGGCAGCCTGAAGACGTGACGTTCGCGGACGTCAGCGGTCTGCTCTACCCGTCCTCGATCGCGGTGATCGGCGCGTCCGACCGGCCGGGCAATCTCGGCGGCGACACGGTCGAGCGGCTGCTCCGCTTCGGCTTTCCGGGGCCGGTCTGGGCGGTCAATCCGAGCGGCGGGACGGTGCGCGGCCTGACCTGCCATCGCTCGTTGGCCGAGCTGCCGCAGGCGCCGACCTCCGTCGTCATGGCGATTCCGGCGCCGGCGATCATCGATGCGGTGCGGGACTGCGTCGCGCGCGGCACGCGCAACGGCGTCGCCTTCGCCGGCGGCATGGGGGAGGGCGGCGGCGAGGGCAGGCAATTGCAGGAGGAGTTGGCGGCGCTGTGCCGGCGGACCGGCTTCAATCTGTGCGGCCCGAACTGTGTGGGCATCATCAACACCGTCACCCCGGCGATCTCCAGCTTCGCGACCGTGCTGCATGAGCTGCAGTCGCTGCGCGCCGGCCCGATCTCGATGGTGACGCAGAGCGGCGGGATCGGCACGTCGGCGTTCTCCCTCGTGCAGCAGGCCGGCTTCGGGTTCCGCCACCTGATCAGCGGCGGCAACGAGGCGGTGATCACGTTTGCCGACTACCTCTACGCGCTGGCGCGCGACGAGGGCACGCGCATCATCGCCGGCTACCTCGAGGGGGTCGAGGATGGGCCGAAATTCGTACGCGCGCTGGCCGAGGCGCACGCGCAGGGCAAGCCCGTGGTGTTGATCAAGGCCGGCGCCACGGCGGCGAGCGCCCGCGCGGCGCGCGCGCATACCGGCGCCCTGGTCGGCGAAGACCGCGTGTTCGACGCGGTGCTGCAGGAGATGGGGGTGATCCGCGTCGGCTCCATCGAGGAGCTGGTCGATGTGTGCCTCGCACTCGCCGCCACGCCGGCGGACAAGATCCCGCGCGGTCCCGGTGTCGGCGTGGTGACGTTCGGCGGCGGCAACGGCGTGCTGGCGGCGGATCAGTGCGCGCGGCACGGCCTGACGACGCCGGTGCTGGATGCCGAGCGGCGCGACGGGCTGCGGCCATTGCTGCTGGCGGTCGCTTCGGCGGCAAACCCGATGGACCTGACGCCGAGCACCGCGTTTCGCGCCGAGAGCCTGGCGAAACTGCCGGCGGCGATGGACGTGCTGGCGTCGCAGACCGACATCCAGTCGCTCGTGCTGGTCGTCGGTGGACTGTCGGTGCGGGAGCGGGAGATCTCGGCCGTCTTCACCGATTTCTGGCGGCGCTGCCCGAAGGCGGTCGTCGTGGCCTGGCCGGCGCCGCCGACCGGCACCGTTGCGCGCTTCGCCGAGCACGGCATCGCGGTGTTCGAGGAGCCGGATCGTGCGCTGCGCGTGCTCGGGCGGCTCGCCGCCTATGGCGCGACTCTGGCATGGCCGCGGCGCGAAGCCGGGCTGGCGCCGCTGCCGTTCGACTGGGCGGCGCATGTTAGGCCAGGCGAGAGCGTGGTCTCGGAGGATCGCTGCCACGCGATCATGCGGGCGGCCGGGTTGCCGGTGGCGGCGGGCGCGCTGGCGCAGGATGAGGGCGCGGCGCTGCACACCGCCGAGGCGATCGGGCTGCCCGTAGTGATGAAGGGCATCACCCCGCAGGTGACGCATCGCGCCGCGGCGGGACTGCTGGCCGTCGACCTGCGCAGCGCGCAGGAGGTCGCGGAGGCGTTCCGCCGGTTGCAGGAACGCGCCGCGGAGATCGGGGTGACGCTGGACGGCGTCTATGTGCAGGCGATGGCGCGGGGCGGCGCGGAGCTGCTGGTCTCGGTGTTCCGTGATCCGCTGTTCGGCACCATGGTTTCCGTCGGCAGCGGCGGCGGCATGGCGGAGCAGCTCGACGACGTGGTGACGGCGCGGGCGCCGGTCGATCCGCGGGTGGCGGCGGCGATGCTGCGGCGGTTGCGCCGGTTCGGCGGGGCCGCCGATGCACAGGGACCGCTCGATCCCGAAAAGGTCGGCGATTTCGTGGCGCTGCTGTCGCGGCTCGGCGCCGGCGCGCCCTGGCGGCGCTTCACCTTCGAGGTGAATCCGATCAAGTGGCGGCGCGACGGCGTCGTCGCGGTCGACGGGCTGCTGGTGGTGGATGAGTCATGACCGCAGCGCCGAGCGCGCTGCAGCACGGTGGCTTCGACTCCCACGCACACGTGTTCGGAGCCGCCTGTCCGTTCGCGCCCGACGCGCTCTACATCCCGCATCCGACGCAGCGCGGCACGGCGGCGGAGTTCCGCGCGGTGCTGGAATCGCACGGCCTGACGCACGCGCTGATCGTCGGCGCCCAGCCCTACATGCACGACAACCGCTGTCTGCTGGATGCGCTCGCCGCCTCGGACGGGCGGTGGAAGGGCATCGCGCTGCTGCGGCCCGGTGCCGGCGACCGCGAGTTCGACGCGCTCGCCGATGCCGGCGTGATCGGCATCCGCTTCAACCTGACGACATTCGGGGACCGCGAGCTGACCGAGCCGGGGGCGGACCGGCTGCTGGCGCAGGTGCGCGAGCGCGGCTGGTTCCTGCAGATCCATTGCGAGCACGACGAGCTGGCCGGTGCGCTGCCGGCGCTGCGGCGTGCCGATGTCCGGCTGATGATCGATCATTTCGGGCGGCCGGAGGTCGCTCGCGGGCTTGACCAACCCGGCTTCGCCGCCTTGCTGGAGCTCGGCCGCTCCGGCCCGCACGTGGTCAAGCTGTCCGGGCCGTTCCGTTCGTCGCGCACCGGCTATCCGTATTGCGACGTCGACCTGTTCATTGCTGCGGCGATCGAGGCGTTCACCCTGGATCGCTGCGTCTGGGGATCGGATTGGCCGTACGTGCATATCGACGCGCGGATGGATTATGGGCCACCGCTGCACTGCCTGCGACGCTGGCTGCCGGAGGCGGCGGACCGCCGCAAGGTGCTTTTGGACACGCCGGCCCGGCTGTTCGGCTTTTCCGACACCCCCGGCGTTGCCGGAAACTGATGACGCGGCTCATGGGTTGGAAGGGAATGACAATGAAAAACGCCAAGGATTCCCGGCGGCGTTTCGTCACGCGTCTCGCGGTTGCGATGCTCGCGGCCGTTCTCGCGACCGGCGCCCGCGCCGCCGAGCTGACGATCGGCATGGCAGCGGCGCCCACCGCCATCGACCCGCACTACCACCTGCTCGCCACCAACATGTCGATCGACGCGCACATGTTCGAGACGCTGGTCAGCCAGGATCGGGACCTGCACCCGTCGCCCGGCCTCGCGGTCTCCTGGCACCTGGTCGATCCGCTGACCTGGGAGTTCGCGCTGCGGCCCGGCGTCAAATTCCAGGACGGGTCGGAGTTCACCGCCGAGGACGCGGTGTTTTCCATCAAGCGCGTGGCGCTGGTGCCGAACAGCCCGTCCTCCTATGTGGTCTATACGCGCTCGATCGCCGGCTTCGACATCGTTGATCCACATACGCTGCGCATCCACACCACGTCGCCGACACCGGATCTGCCGCTCGACCTCAGCCTGATCTTCATCATGTCGAGCCACGCCGCCGCCGGCCCGGTGCCGGAGGGCAAGACGACCGCACAGCTCAACGCCGGCGACGGGCTGGTCGGCACCGGGCCGTACCGCTTCGTCTCCTACACGCCGGGCGATCGTGTCGTGCTCGCCCGCAACGACGGATACTGGGGCGGCAAGCAGCCCTGGGAGCGTGTCAGCATCGTCTTCATGACCGATGGCGGTGCACGCGTCGCGGCGGCACTGTCCGGCGCGGCGGACGTAGTGGAAAAAGTGCCGGGTGATGACATCGCCACGGTCAAGGCCAACCCGAAACTGTCGCTGGTGGTGACGGCCTCGAACAGCGTGACCTATGTCGCGCTCGATGAGGGGCGCGACTCCTCGCCGGGGGTCACCGGCACCGACGGGCGCAATCCGCTGAAAGACGAGCGCGTGCGCCAGGCGCTGTCGCTGGCGATCGACCGCGAGGCGATCGCGCAGCGGATCATGGCCGGTCTGGCGACGCCCACCGGCGAACTCGTCGGCGTCGGCATGTTCGGGGCGACGCCCGGTCTGCAGTCCGACCGCTACGATCCGGCCGAGGCGAAGCGGCTGCTGGAGGCGGCCGGCTGGGGCAACGGGTTCGGGCTTCAACTGGCGACGACGAGCGGCGCCTATGTGCAGGATTCGCAGACCGGGCAGGCGATCGCCTCGATGTGGACGCGCATCGGCGTGCGCACAACTGTCGATGCGACGCCGGCGGCGATGTTCTATGCGCACCGCAATGCGCACGGGCTCAGCGCCTTCGTGACTTCGAGCTCGATCATGACGGGCCAGGCCTCCGACCTGCTCAACATTTATGTCGCAACCCCGGACAAGGCGAAAGGACTCGGCACCGTCAATTACATCGGCTATTCCAGCCCTGCCGTCGATGCGCTGCTGGCGCAGGCGTCGCAGGAGATGGACCCGCCGAAGCGCGCGGCGCTGCTGCAGCAGGCCACGCATGTTGCGCTCACCGGGGATCACGCCATGCTGCCGGTGTTCATCGAGAAGCTGGCCTATGCCGTGCGGCGGCCGCTGGTGTTCACGCCGAGCGTGAACAAATGGATCACCGCGATGCAGGTGCGTGAGCCGGCGCCGGGCACGACCAACTGAGGCCGCCGGTCAGGGCATCGGGAACTGGCGATCCATGCGCACGATGCGGCTGGCGAACCGCCAGCCCTCCGCCGTGCGGATCAGCTCGCAGTCGTACTCGCCGGGCGACAGCAGCTCCGACACGCCGTCGCGCGTCACGATATCCAGCAGGTAGCAGGTGGCCCGGCCGCGGTCGCCCTCGATGTCGATGCGCAGATTGCTGATGACATGGCGCATCCGCACGCCGCGCTCGTGGACGGCGCGGGCGTTCATTTCGGCGAAAGCGCGGATGCCGTCCGGCCCTTCGTATCGGCCGACGATCGGGCTGTCCAGCCAGCCGTCGGGAACAAAGCAGGCGACGATCTCCCCGACATCGCCGCGATCGATCGCCGCCGCATAGCGGGTGAACAGATCGTCGATGTCGAAGCGCTCGGCGATCGTCGGCCTGGCCATCTCAGGGCTGCTCGATGATCAGCAGCCCGTCGAGTGCGACGACGGCCGCGCCGTTCCAGGCGACGGGATTGACCTCGAGCACGAAGCGGCTCCAGGGAGCGGCGGCGGCGACCGCCGAGAAGCGGGCGACGAACGCGGCGAGCGGTCCGATGTCCATGCCCTCACCGCGCTTCTGCACCGACCGCAGCCGCCGCAGCGCCCGGCGCGCGGTGTCGGCATCGACGGGTGCGCAAACCAGTGTCACGTCGTCGATCAGCTCCGTCATCGTCCCGCCGGCGCCGAGCGACAGCATGACGCCGAACTGCGGATCGCGGAACGCCGAGACGAGCAGCTCGACACCAGCGTTGACGATCTGTTGCACGTAGACGCCGTCCAGCGCCACGCCGAGCGCTGCGGCGCGACCGCACAGCATGCGCCAGGTCTCGCGCACCGCCTCGGTCGAAACGATTCCGAGCGCCAGCAGGCCGGCAGCGGCACGGTGGGTAACGGCGGGCGAGATGCCCTTCATGGCGACCGGCCCGCCGATCTCTGCCGCGATCGCGATCGCCTCCGCCTCGGTGGTCGCCAGACGGCCGCGCGCCACGGCGAGCCCGGCGCTGGCGAGAATGGCGTGGCAGGCGTGTTCGGCGATCACCGTGCCGGCCGCAGGTGCGGGAACCGCCGCGGCCCAGTCGAAATCGGCCACAGCCGCCGCAGCCGCCGGCACGAGTGCTTCCGCGTACTCGGCGAGCCGGGCGATCACGCCGACGGCGCGTCCATACTCCGAGAGCAGATAGAGGCTGCCGGCCTGCGCGCGCTCCTGCGCCGCGTCAATGGCGAGCGGCCATGCGGCGACAACCGGCTTCGGGCAGCGCGCGCGGAAATCGACGACGGCCTGCGCCATCGCGGCATCGCCGCTCGCCATCGGGCCGAGCTGGAAGAACACCGTGCCGATCCCGGGATCGGCGGCGATCGTGTCGAGCGACTTCGGGAAGCGCGGCAGCCATGTCGGATCGAGATAGGCCATCGGCGTCAGGTCGACGGGATTGCGCGTCGAGGCGATCGGCGGGACCAGGCCGGCGAGCGCGTCGCGGGTGCTCGCCGAGAGTGCCGGCATCGTCAGTCCGACACGGTCGCACTGGTCGGCCGACAGCACGCCGCTGCCGCCGCCGAACGTGACGGCGGCTACGCCGCGGCCCTGCGGCAGCCTGCCGAGATCGGCGCCGCTGAGCTGCAGCGCCACGTCGAGCAGCTCCTCCAGCGAACGGACCTGGATGGCGGCGCAGTCGCGCAACACCGCGTCCCAGACGCGGCCCTCCCCGGCGAGCGCGCCGGTGTGTGCGGCCGCGGCCGCGGCGCTCGCCATGGTCGCGCCGGCCTTGATGACGACGGCCGGCTTGCCTGCCGCACGCGCCTGCAGCAGCGCACGACGAAACTGCGCGCCGTCGCGCACGCCCTCGAGGTAGACGGCGATCACCTTGGTCGCGGTGTCGGCGGCGAAGGCGTGAATGAAGTCGGCGACGCCGACCACCGCCTCGTTTCCGGTGGACACCATGTAGCGGAATCCGCAGCCCTGCCGCTGCGCCAGCGCCAGCGCCATGGTCGCCAGCCCGCCGCTCTGGCTGACCATCGAGATATTGCCAGGGAGCAGCCGATCGAAGCTCAGCATCATCGAGGCGAAGCTCGCCGGCATCGGCGCATGGGTATCGATGATGCCGATGCAGTTCGGCCCGAGCAGTGCGAAGCCGGTGTCGTGGCAGGTGGCGGCCAGCGCCGCTTGCAGCGCCGCTCCAGGCTCGCCGCCTTCGGCGAACCCGCCGGCCCAGGCGATGCCGGCGCGGATGCCGACCGCGGCGCAGTCGCGCACCACGGTAGCCACCGCCCGCGCCGGCACCGCGAGAATGGCGAGATCGGCGCGCCCCGGCAGGTCGGCGACGCTGGGATGGCAGGCCAGCCCGCCGACGCTCGTGCGGCCGCGGCTGACCGGCCAGACCGTGCAGGGCGAGCGGAATTTGCCGAAGAACCGGACGGCCGCTCCGCCGACATTGCCGGGCTCGTCGGATGCGCCGATCACGGCGACGGTGCGCGGGGCGAGCAGTGCCGAGACGTCGGTAAAGAGGTCGCCGACCGGCCGCTGCCGCAGGTTCGCGTCCATCGCCCTCCTCCGTCATCTCGTTGACGGCCATCGCCTGGACCGCGCGGGCGCAGTATGGTTGACGGTTTGAAATGGTTCAAGCGGTCGGCTCTTGCGGGATGACCGGCGGCCTTGCCCAGCCATCGCCGGTCCGCACCCAGGCGCCGACGGGCGCGAACGCCGCAGCAGGACGCCCGCCAGCACAATGAACGAGGCTCGCCGACCCACGATCAAGGACGTCGCACAGCATGCGGGGGTCTCGGTCGGGACTGTCTCGCACGTGCTGAACGAGACGATCAACGTCAGCGCCGAGCTGCGTCAGCGCGTGGAGGCGGCCACGCGCGCGCTCGGTTACGAGCAGAACATGCTGGCGCACGCGCTGCGCCGGCAGCGCGCGCCGGTGGTCGGGCTTTCGATGCCGCATGTCGCCAGCGCCTATCTCGCAGCTCTGATCGATCTGTTCGAGGACATCGCCGCCGGCCGCGGCTACCAGGTGATGCAGGTGCTGACACGACGCGACCCGGAGATCGAGCTGCGCCGGGTTCGCGAGCTGTTGCGCCACCGCGTCGCGGGACTGCTGTTGGTGCCGACGCTCGACCCGCGGCGGACGCTGGACCTGATCCATGAGTCCAGGACGCCGGCGGTGCTGGTGGATCGGCCGGCTGACGACCCGCGCTTCGATCAGGTGACCTTCGACAACCGCCGGGTGATGCACCAGCTGGCGACCGAGCTGATCCGCCTCGGCCATCGCCGCATCCTGTTCGTGGTGCAGTCGCAGATGCTGATCATCTCCCGCCAGCGGATCGAGGCGCTGCGCGCCGCGGCGGCGCAGATACGGCGTCCGGTGAAAATCGCGATCCTGGAGATCGGCGACGATGCCGCCAGTTACGCCGACCGGCTATTGCAGGTCATGCAGAGGCCCGCACACCCGACGGCGGTGATCGTCAGCAACAGCACGATCGCCGCGCTCACCCTGTCGGCGCTGCAGACGATGGCTGGCGCGTATCCGGACCGGATCTCGCTGGTCTCGTTCGAGGAGCCGGAATGGGCGGAGCTGATCAGCCCGCGGTTGTCGGTCATCCGTCAGCCGATTCGCGACATCGCACGCCAGGCATGGCAGCTGCTGCTGCGGCGAATGCAAGGCGACCCGATCCCGGTCGAGCACCTGGAGCTGCATGCAACCGTCATGCTGCGCGAGTCGGTGCGCAAGCCGCCGCCGCGGGGCCGAGACGCCGGTCCTTGAAATGTTTCAAGGTGGCGATCATAGTGTCACGTTCCGAGCGTCAAGCTCGCCCGAGCAATCGGGCCCGGTGCCGCGCCAAAGCGGGCTTGCCGGGGGCGAGGACGAGGGGGAACGCCGATGACATTGATCTCAACCCGCAGGCGCGTGCTGGTCGGAATGGGGGCAATGACGCTGCCCCTGGTGGCGATCCGGCGCGCCGTGTCCCAGCAGGTCTACAAGTTCCAGCTGAGCCATTCGCTCGCCCCCTCGGACGCGGTGAACACGGCGATGGTCTCGCTCGCCGACAATCTGAAGAAGCGCACGGACGGGCGCATCCAGGTCACCGTCTTCCCCGCCGATCAGATGGGCGCGCAGGCGGATGTGGGCGAGATGGTGCGCCAGGGCGGCTCCATCATCCAGCTGACGGATCCGCTGTTCCTCGGCCTCTACGTGCCTGATGTCGCGATCCTGCAGGCGCCTTACCTGATGGACAAGCCGGAGGATTTCCGAAAGCTGCTTGGCACGCCCTGGATCGACAGCCTCGCCGACCGGCTCGCCGGCAAGGGCTATCGGGTGATCTCCTGGAACAGCTATTTCGGCACGCGGCAGATGCTGGCGAAGCGGCCGATTCACGAACCGAAGGATATCGCCGGCCTGAATTTCCGCTGCGGCGCGGCACCGATGTACGTGGAAATGGTCAAGGCGATGGGGGCGCGCCCGATCACCACCAGTTTTGCGGAAGTCTACACCGGCCTGGCGCAGGGCACCCTCGACATGCTGGAGGCGCCGCTGCCGACGATGTGGGCCTCCAAATTCTATGAGCAGGCGAAATACGCGGCGCTGACCGGCCACATGATCGGCTGGGATCCGGTGGTGGTGAGCGAGACCGTCTGGCGCGGCATGCCGGCCGACCTGCAGAAGATCATGCTGGAGGAGGCGGACAACGCCGCCAACCTGATGAGCCGGCTGAAGGTGCAGGACGAGAAGGACATGATCCCGAAATATCAGGGCGCCGGGGTCACCGTGATCAGCGACGTGGATCGCGACGCGTTCCGCCGCATGACGGCGCCGATCTACGACACCTATCCCGGCTTCACCCCGGGCCTGCACGCGACGGTGCAGAAGCTGCTGAACGCATGACGCCGCCTGCCGGCGACGTGCCGGGCGAGGCGCTCCAGCGCATCGTGCTGGCGGACGAGGCGCTGCCTCATGCGCCGCGCTACCGCCTCTCCCTCGAGCAGGTGGTGATGAATGTCAGCTTCATCGTGCTGGTGGTGTCGATCTTCTGGGGCGTGCTGTCGCGCTACGTGCTGGAGACGCCATCCACCTGGGTGCAGGAGGTCTCCAGCATCGCCTTCTGCTGGCTGACGTTTCTCGGCGCCGCCGAGGTGCAGCGGCGCGGCAAGCATGTCAGCGTCGACCTCGTCACCGGCCTGCTGCCGGAACGGCCGCGGGTGTTTCTCGCGGCCGCGATGTCGCTGTTCATCGCGGTGTTCTGCTTCTACGTCGCCTGGCTCGGCTGGCGCGAGACGCAGGCGAGCCGCAGCGCCAGCACGCCGATGCTCGGCATCCCGCTGAGCGTGCTGTATATCGGCCTGACCTGCGGCTTTGCGCTGATGGGGATGCGCACCGTGCAGCGTCTGGTCGTGCGGTTGCGGACGGGGCGGGCGGTTGGCTGATGGATCTCTGGCCGCTGGCCGTCTTCCTCGGCCTGATGCTGCTGAACGCACCGGTGGCCGTCGCCATCGCCTGCGGCGCGCTGCTGTTCTTCCTGCGCCAGAACGGCTTGCCGATCGACCTGTTCCCGCAGCGGCTGGCGGCGTTCTCCAACTCCTTCCCGCTGGTCGCGATCCCGATGTTCACCTTCGCCGGCGTGATCATGAACCACGCCGGCATCACGACGCGGCTGCTCAACCTGGCGGAGACGCTGGTCGGCCATATGCAGGGGGCGCTGGCGCAGACCAACGTGCTGCTGGCGACCCTGATGGGATTCGAGTCCGGGTCCGGCAATGCGGACGCCGCGATGCAGTCGAAAATGCTGGGGACGGAGATGGTCCGGCGCGGCTATCCGCGGCCGATCGCCGCCGCCGTGGTCGCCGCCTCCGCCGTCATCACGCCGATGATGCCGCCCGGTCTCGGCTTCGTGCTGTACGGGTACTTGGCGAATGTCTCGGTGGGGCGGCTGTTCATGGCCGGCATCGTGCCGGGCTTTCTGCTGATGACGGCGCTGATGATCACCACGCGGTTCATCGCCAAGCGCCGCAATTTCCGGCCGACGCGCGAGCGCCGGGCGTCGCTGCACGAAATCCTGGCGGCACTCCGCCAGGCCGCCTGGGCATTGACCGTGCCGTTCGTCATCATCTTCGGCCTGCGCTACGGCATTTTCACGCCGACCGAGGCGGGCGCCGTGATCTCCGCCTATTCGCTGCTGGTCGGCTTGTTCATCTATCGGGAGCTGAAATTCTCCCAGCTCTGGGGGCTGCTGACCGAGGCGGCGCTGGCGAGCGCCATGGTCATGCTGATCATCAGCGCCGCCAACGCGCTCGGCTTCTACATGACGATGGAGCAGATCGCCGCGCAGCTGGCCGCCACGCTGTCGTCGGTGACCAGCGATCCGCTGCTGCTGCTGGTCGTGATCAACGTGTTCCTGCTCTGCATCGGCATGGTGCTGGAGAGCGTGGCGGCGCTGATCCTGCTGACGCCGATCCTGGCACCGATCGGCGCGCATGTCGGCATCAATCCCGTGCATCTCGGCCTGCTGATCGTGATGAACCTCACGCTCGGGGCGGTGCATCCGCCGGTCGGCACGCTGATGTTCATCTCCTGCGGCGTGCTGGACGTGAAGATCGCCGACTACACCCGTGCGGTGCTGCCGCTGCTGGCAGTGGAGGTCTGCGTGCTCATCCTGGTCATGCTGGTGCCGCAGCTGGTGCTGTTTCTGCCCAACCTGGCGTTCGGGCCCGGGCAATGAAGCGCCCGCGATGAGCGACAGCCATGTCCATCTCGAGACGCGGCCGGACGGCGTGGCCATCGTGCGGCTGGCGCGCCCGCCGGTGAACGCGCTCGGCCGGGCGACGCGGGAGGCGCTGATCGCCTGCTTCGACGGCTTGCAGGACCGCGACGACGTGCGGGCGATCGTGCTGACGGCGGAGGGGCGCGTGTTCTGCGCCGGCGCCGACATCAAGGAGAAATCGGCGCTGGCCGGCGCGGGCGACTACACGCGCGCCAACCGGCTGACCCGCGACGTGTTCTTCTCCATCATTGACAGCGCCAAGCCGGTGATCGCCGCGGTGAACGGCCCCGCACTCGGCGCCGGCTGCGTGCTCGCCGCCTGCTGCGACATGATCTTCGCCACCGACACGGCGGTATTCGGCATGCCGGAGATCGATGTCGGCCAGGGCGGCGGCGCCAGCATCATGCAGCGCATCCTGCCGCCCTCGAAGGTGCGGCGCATGATGCTGACCGGGGAGCGCGTGCCGGCGGCCGAGCTCTTTCGCCTCGGCGCGGTGGAGGCCTGCGTGCCGGAGGCGGAGCTGCTGCCGGCGGCGCTGGACATCGCCGCCACGATCGCCGCCAAGAGCCCGGCGGCGGTGCGGCGTATCCGCGGCTCCTTCGCCGAAGTGGAGGCGCTCGGCATCCGCGAGGGTTTTCAGGTCGAGCAGAGCTACACGACGGAGCTGAGCCGCTCGCCGGATGCGGCGGAGGCGCGTCGGGCGTTCTTCGAGAAGCGCAAGCCGGTGTTCGGCACTGGGAACGAGTGATGGCGAAGCGCTGGGTGAAGCGGCCGGACGGGTCCAACTGGGGCGAGTACGGCGAGAACGACCAGCTCGGCCGGCTCAACCTGATCACGCCGGACTGCGTGCGGGCGGCGGCGCGCGAGATCGTCGAAGGCCGGACCTTCTGCCTGAGCATGCCGCTCGACAAGCCCGGCGGAAACCTGCTGAGCCCGAGCCGCTATCCGCCGGTGATCCGCCCGACCGTGCGCAACGGCCGGGTGCGGATGAACTATCGCGTCGCCGACGACATCCCCGGCGCGCCGGACCTGATCTGCGACGACGCGGCGGTGCTGCACACCCAGTATTCCACGCACTGGGACGCATTCTCGCATGTCGGCTTCATGTTCGACGCCGACGACGACGGCATCCCGGAGCCGCGCTATTACAACGGCTTTCGCGGTGGCGAGGACATCGTCGGTCCCGCCGACCCCGGGGAGGCCGGGTCGGTCGGCGTGTTCGAGGCGAAGACCACCTCGATCGTCCGGGCGCTCGGGATCGACGGCATGGCCGCCACTTGCGTGCAGGGGCGCGGCGTCATGGTCGACCTGCACGCGCAATTCGGCGACCGGCGGGTCGCGGTCGGATACGACATGCTGATGGAGGTGATGCGCGCGGACCGTGTGCAGGTCGAGCCGGGCGACCTCGTCTGCCTGCATACCGGGTATGCCGATTTCCTGCTGCGCAACACGGGTCGGCTGGATGCGGCGGCGGTGCACAACGCCTGCGCGTCGCTGGACGGGCGCGACCAGAAACTGCTGGACTGGATCACCGACAGCGGCCTGGCGGTGCTGATCGCCGACAATTTCGCCGTCGAGTGCTATCCGGCGGAGCACAGGACGTGCTGCGCTGCCGCGCCGCTGCACGAGCACTGCCTGTTCAAGCTCGGCATCCACCTCGGCGAGCTCTGGCACCTGACGCCGCTCGCGCGCTGGCTGCGCGCCGCCGGCCGCAACCGGTTCATGCTGACCGCGCCGCCGCTGCGGCTGCCCGGCGCCACGGGCTCGCCGGCGACGCCGGTCGCCACCGTCTGACGCACCACACGGAGCAGATCATGCCGAAACCGCAATCGCCGTACGACCCCGCCAGCGCGCCGAAGAACCTCGAGTTCATCCGCTACGAGAAGAAGGGCCACACCGCCCATGTGACGATCAACCGCCCGGAGGTGCGCAACGCGCTGCACAGCTACGCCTATGCCGAACTGCGCTCCTGCTGGCGCGATATCGGCCTCGATCCCGAGATCTATGTCGGCATCCTGACCGGCACCGGCGCGGCCTTCTGCGCCGGGCGCGACGTGAAATTCCTGGCGCGTCACCGCGCCGAGGGCAAGCGGACGCCGCATGAGGACCCGAACCATCCGCTGTTCCACTGGGGCGGCGGCGGCCAGCCGCAGGACGTGAACCTGGAGAAGCCGCTGATCGTCGCCTTGAACGGTTTTGCCGTCGGCGTCGGGCTCAACATGGCCCTGCAATGCCAGCTCCGCGTCATGGCCGAGGATGCGTGGATCGGCGACCAGCACACCAATGTCGGCCGGCTCGGTGCGCCGCACGAAATGTATCAGGCGCTGCCGCGCACCGCCGCCGCCTTCCTGACCCTGTGCAACGGCCGGCTTTCCGCGCAGGAATGCCTGCAGCTCGGCATCGTCAACAAGGTGGTGTCGAAGGAGAGGGTGGTGCACGCGGCGGAGGAAATGGCGGACATGATCTGCCTGGGCTCGCCGCTTGCGACGCAGGCGGCGATCCGGCTCTATCGGCTCACCGCGGCGTTCCCGGCGTCGCTGTCCGCCTA
>Ga0213875_10000774_pt1 | contig 23879 bp, 19 predicted proteins | sample BarmaccomBMRX_R8_FD_160105 | JGI IMG/M metagenome (GOLD analysis project Ga0213875, IMG submission 160105) | Root-associated microbial communities from Barbacenia macrantha in rupestrian grasslands, the National Park of Serra do Cipo, Brazil - RX_R8 | ecosystem: Host-associated > Plants > Roots... | reverse complement strand
CTGACCACCCCGGCCAGCTGACCAGCCAGGCCAAGGGGGGCCAGCCCAGCCGCAGCCATCCCCGCCCAGCCCGCGCCAGCGACACCTTACACACCCGCCGCCCCTCAACCAATTCAGCAACAGCCCGTCGAGCGCACTGGAAGCCCAGGTTCATGCGGTGGGGTCGCCGGTGGGCTTCGTGATCGACGTAAGTTGAGCGGCTTAAGTAAGGACGGCCTCCCGGGCGGCCCGAGCACCTTGTTCAGGTAGGCATTGCCGAACCGGCCCTCCGGGTCGACCTGCGCCCGGATCCGCCGGAAGTCGTCGAAGTGCGGGTACAGCGGCCGCAGCCGCGCGGCGTCCAGCGAGTGCATCTTGCCCCAGTGCGGCCGGCCGTCCACCTCGGCCACGATGTCCTCGAACCGGCCGAACCACTCCCGGTAGGGCAGCCCGGCGTACTGGTGGATCGCAATGTAGGCGCTGTCCCGGCCCGACGCGGTGGACAGCCAGATGTCGTCGGCCGCGGCCACCCGGATCTCCACCGGGAACATAACCGGATCGGCGAGCGTGGGCACCGCCCGGCGCAGCTCGGTCAGCACCTGGCGCACTGATTCACGTGGAACGGCGTACTCCGATTCGGTGAACCGGACCCGGCGGGGGGTCACGAACACCCGGTGCGAGGCGTCGGCGTACCTCCGCGCGGACAGCGCGGAAGAGGAAAGCCTGTTCAGCGCCGGGATGAGCGCCGGGCGAGCCCGCCCCAGGCGGCACAGCGTGCCGAAGGCGGCGTTCTCCATCACCTCGAATTCCCAGAACCGCCGCCAGCCCGGCAGCGGCCCGGGCTCGTCCGGCCCGCCGTCCGGGGTGCGCCGGTTGTTCCGCTTGACCAGGGCCTGGCGGCCGTAGGGGAACCAGTAGAACTCGAAGTGGTCGTTGGCCCCGGCCAGCTCGTCGAATCGCTCCAGCACCTCCTGCACCGGCATCGGGCGCTCGTCGGCCACCAGCGTGAAGGCTGGCACGCAGCGCAGGGTCACGGTGCTGATCACGCCGAGCGCCCCCAGCCCCACCCGCGCGGCCGCGAACAGATCGGGCTGGACCGTGGCCGAGCAGGCCGCCACCGTGCCGCCGGCCAGCACGAGCTCGAGCGCCTCGATCTGGGTGGCCAGGCCGCCCAGATGGGTTCCGGTGCCGTGCGTCCCGGTGGACAGCGCGCCGGCCAGCGTCTGCGCGTCGATGTCTCCCAGGTTCGCCATGGCCAGGCCGAACGCGCCAAGCTCGGCATTCAGCGCCCGCAGCGACGTGCCCGACCTGACGGTGACCAGGCCCGACCGGGTGTCCGCGGCGATGACGCCAGTCCACCCGGACAGGTCCAGGGCGACCCCGGAGGTCGCCGCGATCGGGGTGAACGAGTGCCCGCTGCCCAGCGGCCGCACCGGCAGCCCGGCCGCGGCCGCATCCTTGACCGCGGCGGCGATCTCCGCCTCGCTCCGCGGCCTGGTCCACCGCGCCGGCCTGGCCGCCGCGGTGCCGGCCCAGTTCCGCCAGCCGCGGCGCCCGCCGGCGCCGGGACCCGGCCGCGTGCCCGGGCTCGTGCTCGTCAGAGGCTTCATTACCGCCCAGTATTCATATTTCTCCGGTGACGGTCTACTGTGCGGCCATGTCCGTTGACCAGCGCCGCAGGCCCAGCCGCGACACCGGGCCGGACCCCGGCGGCCTCCGGGTCCGTTACGACCGCGCCACCGCCGGTCTGGACCCGCCGCTGGCCGGTGGCTACGTGGCCTCCGGGACCGGGACCCCGGACCGGCTGCCCCGGCCGTTCGTGCCCGCGGGCCTGCGGCTGGTCGGCACCGAGGGCGCGGGCGAGGTTCAGACGCCGGTGCGTGGCGCGGCCGCGAACGGGCTGTGGCCCGGCGACCGGACCTGGCTGCGCCACGCCAAGGCGGGTGAGCTGGCCGAGCGCTTCGCCGCGTACCACGTGCTCGGCGACGGCGATGAGCTCACGACCGTCCCGACCTACCGCGGCGACGGGCAGTGCTTCGGCTGAGCACCGTAACGAATCGGGCCGAACGGGTGGGTTTTGCCAGCCCGCGCACATCTTTTAAACCGTTGCGCCCTGGCGTACGTCCTTAGGAGTGAAGCGGCCGCAGAGCCGCTATTGGGGAAATGCAGGGTTGGGGGAACTATGCGGATTGCTGATTTGCCGTGTGCCCGGCGCGTCGCCGCCTGGGCGTTTTTTCCTGCGGTGGCATTGCTGCTGACCGCGTGCAGTTCGGCGGGGAGCACATCGGCGGCCGGGGCGACCAGTTCCGCCGCGCCCACGGTGACGGTGTCGTCCGTCCCGGCCAGCGCGGCGGCCACGCCGGGTGTTACGCCGAGCACCTCGCCGAGTGTGCCGTCTAGCGCAGGTCAGACGGAATCCGGCGGGAGCGTCTACCTGGCCTCGGGCCAGGACGTCAGCGCGACCGCCTGGCACGAGCCGGCCTGCCAGTCCGGGTGCGTGCTGTCCGGTGATTCCACCGCGATCCTGGACAATATGACATGGTCTTCCTGGTCGGCGGCCCAGGCGGTGGGATCGGGCACTTATAAACTCGACGCCTGCAATCCCAGTTGCGCGGCAGGCCCGGTCTACCCGGTGAAGACCGTGGTCACGCTGAGCCAGCCGGTGAAGGTATGCTCGGCCTCGGGGGTCCGCTGGTTCTGGTCCCGGGCCTCGTTCCGCTACCCGGACGGGCTGCCCAGGGCGCTGCAGGGCGCCAGCGCGCCGAAGAACCCGTGGGTGTTCGCCGACGTGGTCTCGGCCGCCCATCAGAGCTGCACCGCCTGAGCGCCCACCCCGGCCCCTCGGCGCGGAGGTGGCTAGGTGAGCTGGGTGGCGATGGCCTGCAGGCCCCGGACCAGGTCGGCCGGGGCCGGGGCCCGCTCCGGGTCGATCAGCCACTGGGCCAGGAGGCCGCTGACGAGCGCCTGGTGCACCGAGCCGACGGCCCGGGTGGTCTCGGTGTCGGCCGGATCGATCCCGTAGATGATCTGCGCCCACATGGTCCGGGCGTCTTCCAGGCCCTGCGCCACCGCGGCGTGCACCTCGGGATCACGCTGGGCCACGGCGAAGATGTCGAAGGTCGCCAGCCACACCTCGCGGCTGCTGCGGAACGAGCCGATCAGCTTGGCCCAGAACCGCTCCAGCCGCTCCGGCACGCTCAGCCCGGCCTCGCCCGCGCCCTGCATGGCCCGGGCCATTTCCGCGCCGAAATCGTCCATGGCCTGGATCACGGCCGCGTTGAGCAGCGCCTGCACCGACCCGTAGTGGTAGCCGATCGAGGCCAGATTGGTGCCGGACACCGCGACGATGTCCCGCGCGGTGGTCTTGGCGTAGCCCCTGTCCCGCAGGCACTGCACGGCTCCGGCGAGCAGGTCCTCACGATGGCCCATGATGATCAGCCTAACGGAACAGTTATACAAACGTTCTATACAGATGTCCTATACGTTTGTATGATCCTTGGTCATGAGCAACGTCGACCTGAGCACCCCCGACCTGAGCAACCAGCGCATCCTGATCTCCGGCGCGAGCGTGGCCGGACCCGCCCTCGCCTACTGGCTCGCCCGGTACGGGTTCCGCCCCACCGTGGTGGAGCGCGCGCCGGAACTGCGCGGCGGCGGCTACGCCGTGGACTTCCGCGGGCCGGCACACCTGTCCGTGCTGGCCCAGATGGGCCTGCTGGAGCAGATCCAGGCCGAGCAGACACACCTGAGGAGCACCAGGTACGTGGACTCCTGCGGCCGTCCGGTGGCCGAGATGCCGGCCCAGATCTTCGCCGGCGACGTCGAGATCCTGCGCGGCGACCTGGGCCGGATCCTGTTCCACGCCACCCGGGACAGCACCGAGTACCTGTTCGGCGACACCATCACCGGCCTGCGGCCTGCGGCCGACGGCGTGGAGGTCACCTTCGAGCGGTCCGCGCCACGCACGTTCGACCTGGTCATCGGCGCCGACGGCCTGCACTCCACCGTGCGCCGGCTGGCCTTCACCGATCATCCCGACCCGGTACGCGAGCTGGGTCTCTACGTGTCCATCTTCGGCGTGGCCGGGTCGTTCGGCCTGGACCAGGCCGGCGGTGGCGACTGTGGCACGGGGCTGCTGTACAGCACGCCGGGTAAGACGGCCGCGGTCTTCAGCGCGCGACGGCCGGGCCAGGCGGTGGCGCAGTTCTTCTTCACCGCGCCCGGCGGGGAGCCCATCCGCTACGACTACCGCGACGTTGCCGAGCAGCAGAAGATTCTGGCCCACGTGTTCGAGGGCGTGGGCTGGCAGGTGCCCGGCCTGCTGGCGCAGATGCCGGCGGCCGGCGACTTCTACTTCGACTCGGTAGGGCAGGTCGAGCTGGAGTCCTGGTCGGCCGGCCGGATCGCGCTCATCGGCGACGCCGGCTACGCCGCCGGGCCGGGCGGCAACGGCACCGGCACCGCGGTGGTCGCGGCCTACGTGCTCGCCGGTGAGCTGGCCGCGGCGCACGGCGACTACCGGACCGCCTTCGCCCGGTACGAGCAGCTGCTGCGCCCGTACGTGGCCAAGGGCCAGAAGCAGGCCCGCGGCGGCGCCGCCTTCCTGGCCCCGGCCACGGACAGCAAGATCCGCCAGCGCGACCGCGCCTGCCGGATGATGTCCCGGCTCCCGGGGCAGGGCCTGATCCGGTACCTGTCGACGCGGACCGCGGCCGCCATAGAACTGCCTAGCTATCAGCGCTTATGAAGCGGTTCGCTCCGAAATAAGACATCGCCCTGCACCCGTAAGGCAACGGTGCGCGAACCCACGGGCTAGCCGCGCTGGGCAACGTTGGCCACAGGCACCGAAGAAACCGGGGAGACACTGGGGCAAGCAAAGAACTCATCGTGGCGCCTAAGGCGGTGGCCTTCAGCCGGGTCACCGAGCTCGGGCCGGCCTCGTGGGAAGGCTCGGGCAGGGAGCCGCTGCTGATCCGCGCGGCCACCCGGGCCGGCGACGTCCGGCGGGCGATGTCCCGGGTCATGCACGACGTCCGTTACCGCCCGCCGAAGCGGCGCACGGCCAAGCTGCTTGTCCTGATCCCGGCCCACAACGAGGAGGGCTCGATCGGCAACGTGCTCAACGCGCTGCTGACGCAGACGCGGGTACCGGACCGGATCGTGGTCGTCGCCGACAACTGCACCGACAAGACCGAGCAGATCGCCCGGCGGTTCCGCGGCGTGACCGTGATGCGGACCGTCGGCAACACCGAGCGCAAGGTCGGGGCGCTCAACCAGGGCTGGCTGCGCTGGCAGGCCGGCTACGACTACGTGGCCGGCATCGACGCCGACACCATCCTGGCCCCGGACTGCCTGCAGCAGCTCGAGGCGGAGCTGGCGGTCACCCCCCGGCCCCGATGCTGACCGTGCGGGCCCTGTGGGCCCAGCGCCGCAAGTGGGACGAGGGCATGTCCCGGCTGCTGGTCCGCTCCACGGTGAACAAGTGGACCGCCACCTTGTGGCGGCAGCAGCTCAGCTTGCTGTCCAACGGCATCACCCTATCGGGTTCGCGTTCTTGCTGGCCGCCTCGCTGATGGTGCACCAGTACGTGTGGAACTGGCTGTGGGCCATCCCGCCGGGCGTGGCCGCGGTGCTCAAGCTGGCCTGGAAGGTGCCGAACCGGACCACGGCCGACCTGCTCTCCGCCGTGCTGCTGGTGCCGGTCGAGATCTACCTGATCATGCGGTTGTGCTGTGCCACTGCTCCCTGGGCCAACGTGCTGGCCGGATCAAGCGGGACGGCTGGGCCCAGCAGGCCAGGGCCGAGCAGGGGGGCGCCAGCGGTGGCGCGGGCAAGGTGCTGGGAGCCATCCTGGCCGGCGTGATCGTCGTCGGCGCCGTCGTCTACGGCTGGATCCACTCCCCGCTGTTCGTCCAGCGGGAGATCCTCACCGTCGGCTGGGCCGGCCTCGCGATCATCACCGCGCTGCAGACGCTGTTCATGGTGGGCCGCATCGTGCGGCCGAGCCGGGGCATGCGGCCCTGACGCAGCCAGCCGAGATGGGCCCCGCGGCTACGGCCGCGGGGCTTTTGTCTCGATCACGGCGAAGCTCTCCGGCGGCATGGTGACGGTGTCCTGCTTGATCGACACCTCCGGGACGGAGGCGGCCAGGACGCCGATACCGCGCTGCCCGAGCGGCAGGTCGACGCGGCCAGATCCCAGGTTGGCCGCGATCCGCAGCCTGCCCCGGCGGACCAGCAGCCAGCGCCCGTCCTCGTCGAAGTCCGCGTGCACCCGGTCCAGCCGGGGGTCGGTCAGCTCGGGCCGGGCCCGGCGCAGCGCGATCAGCTCGTGATACCAGGCCCGGATGCCCAGATACGGCTCGTGGCCCGGCTGGGTCCAGTCCAGCTTGGAGCGCAGGAACGTCTCCTTGTCCTGCGGGTCCGGCACGTCTTCCTCACCCCAGCCGTGCGTGGTGAATTCGGCCTTGCGTCCTTCGGCCACGGCCTTGGCCAGCCCGGGGTCGATGTGGTCGGTGAAGTACTGCCACGGGGTGTCGGCGCCCCACTCCTCGCCCATGAACAGCATCGGCGTGTACGGCGAGGTCAGCACCAGCCCGGCACCGGCCCGGAGCAGTTCCGGGGACAGCGACGCGGCGATCCGGTCGCCGGTGGCCCGGTTGCCGACCTGGTCGTGGTCCTGCAGGTAACCCAGGAACCGGTGCGCCGGGATGCGGAACACGTCGACCTGGCGGCCGTGCGTCCGGCGCCGGAACGTCGACCAGATCCCGTCGTGGTAGAAGACCCGGGTGTAGGTTTTGGCCAGCGCCGCCATGGACCCGAAGTCGTCGTAGTAGCCCTGCCGCTCACCGGTGATGGCCGCGTGTACCGCGTGGTGGAAGTCGTCGCTCCACTGAGCGGACAGGCCGTAGCCGCCGGCCTCCCGCGAGGTGACCAGCCGGGGGTCGTTGGTGTCGGACTCGGCGACCAGCACCAGCTCCCGGTTGAGCAGCGCCGCCAGCGCCTGCACCTCGGTGGCCAGCTCCTCGAGGAAGTGCAGGGCCCGGTGGTCTTCCAGCGCGTGCACCGCGTCCAGCCGCAGGCCGTCCAGGTGATAGTCGCGCAGCCACATCAGCGCGTTCCCGATGAGGAACTCGCGGACCTCGTCAGACCCGGGCTGGTCCAGGTTGACCGCGGGGCCCCACGGGGTCACGTGCGCGTCGGTGAAGTACGGGCCGAAGTCGCTGAGCCGGTTACCGATGCCGACGTGGTTGTAGACCACGTCCAGCAGCACGGCCAGGCCGCGGGCGTGACAGGCGTCCACGAACCGTTTCAGCCCGTCCGGGCCGCCGTACGGTTCGTGCACCGCCCACAGGTTGATCCCGTCGTAGCCCCATCCGTGCTGGCCGGGGAAGGATGCCACCGGCATCAGCTCCACCGTGTGCACACCCAGCTCACGCAGGTGATCCAGCCGGCCGATGGCCGCGTCGAGCGTCCCCTGAGGGGTGAACGTGCCCACGTGCAGCTCGTAGATGACCGACCCGTGCAGCGGGCCGCCGCGCCAGCGCCGGTCCGTCCAGGGGAAGGCGGAGTGGTCATAGGTGCGGCTCGGGCCGTTGATGCCGAACGGCTGCCGCGGTGACCGCGGATCCGGCAGCAGGTCGCCGCCGCTGAGGCGGAAGCCGTAGTCGATGCCGGCCGCCACGTCCGGCACGTCAGCGGTCCACCAGCCCTCCGAAGTGGCCGAGGGCTCCAGGGTCATCGGGTAGCGCTGTCCCGCGACCTCCACCTCGGCCTCGCCGGCCGCGGGCGCCCAGACACTGAACGCGGTCACCGGGCGCTCCCCTCATAGAGCCGTTCTGGAATCAGCAGGGCCACCGGCAGCCGTCTGGTCAGTTCTTCCAGCGGTGGCCGCAGCCCGGCGTGCCGGACGCCGGTCAGTACATCCCGCCAGTGCAGCTCGGGCAGCGGCAGCGCGGTATCGCCCCAGCCGCCGCGCCGCCGCAGGCCGGCCGGCAGCCGGGTGGCCACGGTGACCGCGTACCCACCCCGGGCGAACGCGACCACGTGCTCGGCGCCCGGTCCCTCGGCGGCCAGCGGCAGGTAGCCGCCGGCGAACCAGTCCGGATGGTCCCGCCGCAGCCACAGCGCCCGCGAGGTCACCAGCAGCTTCTCCGCGTCCAGCCCGGCGGCCTGGTCGATGCCGTCCAGCGCGGCCAGCAGCCGCCGACGCCGCTGGTAGTCGACCGGGCGGCGGTTGTCGGGATCGACCAGCGACAGGCCGGTGATCTCGCACCCCTGGTAGACGTCGGCCACACCCGGCATGGTGAGCTGGATCAGCTTGGCGCCGAGGGAGTTCACCCGGGCGTCGGGCGCGATCCTGGCCACGAAGCTGGCGATGGCCGTGGTCAGCTCGGGATCGGCCAGCACGGCCGCGGCCATGCCGAGCACCGCCGACTCGTACGCCGGGCGGCGGACGGTCCAGGACGTCCTGGTCTTCGCCTCGTGCATGGCCTTGTCGAGGTATCCGGTCAGCCGCTCTTCCCCGATGAGCCAGGCGCCCACCAGGGTCTGCCACATCAGGTACTCGAGGTCGGGATCCGGAGCTCGTTCGGTGGCCTCGGCGGCGGCGCCGTCGGTCAGCCAGCGGGCCAGCCCGTGCCATTCGGCCACCTTGTGCCCCCACTCCTGCGGGGACTCCGACAGCACCGCCAGCCGGGCCCGGACGTCCTCGGTCCGCTTGGTGTCGTGGGTGGACAGCGTGGTCATGGTGGCGGGCCAGCGGCGGGACAGCCGCTCCGCCGCCGCGTGGAACTCGGCCGGGCTGGTACCGAATTTCTCCGGGCTGCCACCCACCTCGTTCAGCGCGACCAGGCGTGACCAGCGGTAGAACGCGGTGTCCTCGACGCCCTTGGCCATCACCGGCCCGGTGGTCTGGCCGAACCTGGTGATCAGCTCGGCCCGGGCGGCCCGCTGGTCGCCGGAGCCGAGCCCGGGCTGGCCGAGCACGGCCACGCACACCGCGTCCAGGAGCGGGTGCAGCCGCTCCTCCAGGTGATCGCGGGCGTCCCGGGCGGCCGCGGTCACGGCGGCGACCGCCGGCCCAGAGGCCGATTCGCCGGGGGTCACGTAGGCCCGGTACACGCCGAATCCGGCCAGCAGGGCCACCAGCACGTCGTGCAGGTCGGCCGGCCCGACACCGGTCAGGTCGGGGAAGGCGGCCTGGCCGAACACCCGGATCAGCCGGGACAGCTCGGCGGTGAAGGTGCCGTCGGCGATGTCCTGCTTGGCGTCCCGCTCGACGTCGGTGAAGTTCTGCTTGCCGCCGGTGAAGCGCACGTACTCATCGGTCAGCGGCTCGTCCCCGGCCGGGTCCACGAACAGCCCGCCGATCAGGTTGAGGCTGTCGTAGCCGGTGGTGCCCTCGCACCGCCAGTCCGGCAGCTCCTCGCCGGGCTCCAGGATCTTCTCCACGACCACCCAGGCGTTCCCGGTGGCCCCGGCCAGCCGGTCCAGGTACCCGGCCGGGTCGGCCAGCCCGTCGGGGTGGTCGATCCGCAGCCCGTCGATCAGGCCCTTGTCCAGCAGGCGCAGCAGCACCTGGTGGGAGGCGGCGAACACGCCGGGATCCTCGACCCGGATCGCGATGAGCGAGTCGACGTCGAAGAACCGGCGCCAGTTGAGCTGGGTGGCCGCGTCGTGCCAGTCGGTGAGCCGGTAGTGCTGCTGGGCGAGCAGGATGCCCAGCGGCAGGTCGGCCACGCCGTCGCGCAACGGCAGCAGGTGGTCGAAGTACCGCAGCACCGGGCCGCGGTGCCCGCCGTGCTCGGGGTCGCGCGGGGCGCCCTCGATGGTGAGGTCGCGCAGGCACTCCTCCAGCGGGCCACCGAGGATGGGCATCAGCATCTTGCCCTCCTGCGCGTCCCAGTCGATATCGAACCAGTGCGCATACTCCGACCGCCGGCCCTGGTAGAGCACGGACCACAGCTGGCGGTTGAGGTACTCGGGCGTCGGCCGCGCCATGTGGTTGGGGACCACGTCGACGACGACCCCGAGGTCGTGCCGGTGGAACGCCGCCACCATGGCCCGGAACGCGTCCTCGCCGCCCAGGTCGGTGGAGACCCGGGAGTGGTCGATCACGTCATATCCGTGCGCGGAGCCCGGATTGGCCTGCAGGATCGGCGACAGGTAAACGTGGGTGACGCCCAGTGCGGCCAGGTAGTCGGCCTGCTCGGCGGCTGCCGCGAAGCCGAAGCTGTCCCGGAGCTGGAGGCGGTAGGTGGAAACCGGGGCGCTGCGGGACGCGCCGGCCCCGGACCCGGCCTCAGCCACGGCAGAACAGCTGCAGCGAGTAGTTGACCACGGTAATCGTGTCTCCCGGCTTGGCGGGGGTCTCGTGCTCGAACCCCGTCACCGCCAGTGCCGTGTCCAGCGTCTTGGACCAGCGCTGCCCGTACCGGCGCGGCGGGATGACGAAATCCAGATCGTTCTCGCTGGCGTTGAACAGCAGCAGGAAAGACTCGTCACCGATCCGCTCTCCGCGCCGGTCGGGCTCACTGATGGCCCGGCCGTTCAGGAACACGGCCAGCGACTTGACGAAGCCCGCGTCCCAGTCGTGGTCGGTCATCTCCTCCCCGGCCATGGTGAACCAGGCGATGTCGCCGAGCCGGTTCCGGCCGCCGCGCAGCGCCTGGCCGCGGAAGAACCGGCGGCGCCGGAACACCGCATGGTCGGCCCGCAGCCGGATCAGCGTCCGCACGTAGTCCAGCAGCGCCTGATCGTCTTCGGCCCGGACCGCCCAGTCCACCCAGGAGATGTCGTTGTCCTGGCAGTAGGCGTTGTTGTTGCCCCGCTGGGTGCGTCCCATCTCGTCCCCGGCCAGGAGCATCGGGACGCCCTGGGAGAGCAGCAGCGTGGTGAGGAAGTTGCGCTTCTGCCGGGCGCGGAGCGCCAGCACGGCCTTGTCGTCGGTGGGGCCCTCCGCGCCGCAGTTCCAGGACCGGTTGTCGTCGGTCCCGTCCCGGCCGTCCTCGCCGTTGGCCTCGTTGTGCTTGTGGTTGTAGGAGACGAGGTCGGCCAGGGTGAAGCCGTCATGGCAGGTGACGAAGTTGACCGAGGCCACCGGGCGCCGGCTGTCCTGCTGGTACAGGTCCGAGGACCCGGTGAGCCGGGAGGCGAACTCGGGCAGCGTGGCGGGCTCGCCGCGCCAGAAGTCGCGGATGGTGTCCCGGTACTTGCCGTTCCACTCGCTCCACAGCGGCGGGAAATTGCCGACCTGGTAGCCGCCGTCGCCGACGTCCCACGGCTCGGCGATGAGCTTGACCTGGGACACGACCGGATCCTGCTGGACCAGGTCGAAGAAGGCCGACAGCCGGTCCACCTCGTAGAATTGCCGGGCCAAGGTGGCGGCCAGGTCGAACCGGAAGCCGTCCACGTGCATGTCCAGGACCCAGTACCGCAGCGAGTCCATGATCATCTGCAGCACGTGCGGGTGCCGCATGAGCAGGCTGTTGCCGGTGCCGGTGGTGTCCATGTAGTACCGCCGGTCGTCGTCGACCAGCCGGTAGTAGGCCGCGTTGTCGATGCCGCGGAAGGACAGCGTCGGGCCCAGGTGGTTGCCCTCGGCGGTGTGGTTGTAGACCACGTCCAGGATGACCTCGATGCCGGCCGCGTGCAGGGCCCGCACCATGGTCTTGAACTCCTGCACCTGCTGGCCGCGGCGTCCGCTGGCCGCATAGGTGTTCTGCGGGGCGAAGAACCCGATGGTGTTGTAGCCCCAGTAGTTGGCCAGCCCCTTGTCCTCCAGGTGGCTGTCGTTGACGAACTGGTGCACCGGCATCAGCTCGACCGCGGTGACGCCCAGCTCCTTCAGGTGCGCGATCACCGCCGGATGGGCCAGCCCCAGGTAGGTGCCGCGCTGCTCGTCCGGGACGACCGGGTGCTCCATGGTCAGGCCGCGGACGTGCGCCTCGTAGATCACGGTCTCGTGGTACGGGGTGCGCGGCGGCCGGTCCAGGTTCCAGTCGAAGTACGGGTTGACCACCACCGAGCGCGGCACGTGCGGCGCGGAGTCGGCGTTGTTTCGCCGGTCCGGGTGGCCGAACTGGTAGGAGAACACCGGCTGGCCCCAGTTGAACTCGCCCTCGATCGCCTTGGCGTACGGGTCGAGCAGCAGCTTGTGCGGGTTGCAGCGGTTCCCGCTGGCCGGGTCGTACGGGCCGTGCACCCGGTAGCCGTAACGCTGTCCCGGGCTGACGCCGGCCAGGTAGCCGTGCCAGACGAACCCGTCCACCTCGTGCAGGTCGACCCGGCTCTCCTTGCCCTCGTCGTCGAACAGGCAGAGCTCGACGCGGTCGGCTACCTCGGAGAACAGCGCGAAGTTGGTGCCCGCCCCGTCATAGGTCGCTCCTAGTGGATAGCTGTCGCCCGGCCATACGGCAGTTCCCGCCAAAAGTTCCCCATCCCTCTGTAGTCAGCGCCGTTCCGATCATCACACACCTTCCCAGACCGGCGAGGATCACACGGAAACCAGTCCCACCCGGCGAGCATCACACGGGCCGAATCCGGCAGATGGGAGCCCGCTTTCTGCTCGCTGAGACGGGCACCAGCTCACTACGCCACGCACGTCACAGCTCGGCCTCGAGCCGATAGCGAATTGCCGGCCGCCTGTCTTTTCTCGTCCATCTTTGTCTGAAGGCTTCCAAGGGTCCGCATGTTTAAGATTGGACTCTCGGCGCGGATCAACGGAACTTGCTCGAGACGTCATCAACGTGGTTTGCTGTGTTGTCGCTGGTGGGGGCCATGTAATCGTCGGGCCTGACCCTGCGGGTATTTCCCTTTTCGACCCCTAACGTCAGCGGTCTGCGACCAGATCCTGTGATCCATCCGGAGAGATGCGATGACCTCTACCTCGCAGGGCAGAGTAATAAACACACTAATTCCCGACTTGCGGGATGTCCCTCTTGACCGCCTCGCCGAGCTCGGCGGCTCGCCCCTCGCGCAGTCCATAGCGCTGTACCGGGAACGGCTGAAAGAGAACGGCGTCCCGCTGAGTTCGTTCAACGCGAGAATCTGAGCCACCACCCCGCTCCGCCCGGACGAACACTCACCCAGTGATCACCCATGAGCTGTCGGAAACGGCGTTCGCCAGGCTCGCCGCCGGCGAGGCCGACCAGACCGTGGTTGGCGAACTCCGGCAAGCCCAGTACAGCAAACACACGATGCTGCTGGTCGCCATCGCGGCGGCGGCCCGCCAAGCCGCCACGGGCCAGACCGGGGACGCAGCCCCGGAGCTGGCCGCGTTTCACGCCGCCTACCGGCTCCTGACCCGAATCCAGGAAACCAGCCCCGGCGACTATGCCTGGTTGCTGGCCTTGCCGCACCTGGCCGGCTGGGCCCATGACACCCTGATCCGGCTGGACCAGGCTTCAGCGCCGGACTTTGCCTATCTGGCCAGCCTGGGCGCCGCCGCAGCTATCCGCGCGAGAATGCCGTTCGAGCTGGCGGTGCCGGTCCGCGACGGCTCGGTCCTGCTGCCCGGCCTGGGCCGCCTGGACGTGGCGCCTGGACCCGGCCAGGAAAGGAAGAGCGAGCTGCGGCAGTCCTGGGTCAGGCTGCGCGGCGACGTCGAGCAGGTTACGGCCGGCGGCGGGGTGTCAGTGCCCCAGGCTGCCCTGCGGCCAGACGACGGGACCGGACCGCTGACCGTGGGCTGGCACGGGACACCGGCCGCCCACGCAGTTGCGGACGGGATGACCTGGAATGTGCTGCTGGCCACCGACGACGCTTACCTGGACCGCTATACCTTGCCGATGTCCGCCGGGCTTCCCGCGAGCGAACTAAGGCGCTGGCGGGACTGGGTTCAGTCCGCCTGGGCCGTGCTGACTCGTCACCACCGGTGGGCCGCCGGGCCGATCGCGGACGGGGTCACGGTCATCGTCCCGCTCACACCACGCGCCGCCACCGACCTGATCAGCGCGACCAGCCCGGCGGCGTTCGGGGCCATTGCCACGTCCTGGCCGCCCGATCCGGTGACCCTGGCCGAGACTCTGGTACACGAGTTCCAGCACGTCACGCTGTGCGGACTACTGGATCTGGTGCCTTTGACCAACACCAGCGGCGCGCGGGTCTACGCCCCATGGCGCCAGGACCCCCGCCCAGCCGCCGGCCTGCTCCAGGGCGTCTACGCCCACCTGGGCATCATCCGGTTCTGGCGGACGCAGCGGCACGCCGAGACCGACCCCGACGCCCGGCTGCGCGCCGAGGCCCAGTACGCCCGCTGGTGCCCGGCCATCGACCTGGCCGTGGACACGTTGCAGCGGACTGGCTGCCTGACCCCGGCGGGAGTCCGGTTCACCGGACTGCTGCGGGCCAGGAGCCGCGAGCTCGCCGCTGGCCCGGTGCCGCGGCAGGCCGGCGAGATCGCCCGGGAAGCGGCCCTGGATCACTGGCTGACCTGGCAGATCCGGCACATGGCGGTCGACGGCGCAGCAGCCGCCCGGCTGGCCGCCGCCTACCGGCGCGGCGAGTCCTACCCGGCCGCGATGCAGCCAGGCATATGGGTCAGCCAAGACGTGCGCAAGCTCAGCTCCAGCGTACGGAGCCGCCTGCTAGCCCTGCGCTATCTGGACCCGGCGCGCTACCGAGAGCTGGTCGCGGACGAGGTGCTTCCGATCAGCGCGCCGGACCGGCTGCTCTTCGGCCCGGACGCCACGGCCGCGGTACAGGCTTACCGCGACCAGATCGCCGGCACCGTCGACCCGCAGCCGGACGCATGGGTCGGCCTCACCCTGGCCCTGCACCGGCTGCCGCCGTCATCGCTTCGGGCGACCCTGGCGGACCGGCTGCCGGTTGCCTTCGAGGTCCACTCCCAGCTTGGCGTCCCGGCTGATCCACTGGACCTGGCGGGCTGGTTCGGGTGACCAGCCACCCCGCGCGGTGGCCACTGCTGGATCTCGATGTGGCGCAGATACTGGCGGCTGGCCACGAACCGGTACCGTTCCGCCAGTTCATCCTCAAGGTTCATAGCCGCTGCAACCTGTCCTGCAGCTACTGCTACGTCTATGAGATGGCCGACCAGGCCTGGCGCCAGCTGCCCAAGCGGATGAGCCCGGCCATTGTCCATAAGGTGGCCAAGCGCGTCGCAGAACACGCGGGAGCGCACGGGCTGCCCAGCGTGGACATCATCCTGCACGGCGGGGAGCCGCTGCTGGCCGGCCGGGACTGGCTGACCGAACTGGCCGGGCTGCTGCGGGCTCAGGTACCGGCCGAGGTCAACCTCACCATTCAGACCAACGGCACGTTGTTGCGCCGCCCCATGCTGGACGCCCTGAAGAGCCTGGACATCCGGGTCGGCGTCAGCCTGGACGGCGACGCCGAGGCCACCGGCCGCCATCGTCGTTTCGCCACCGGGCGCAACAGCTACGCCGCGGTGGCCAGCGGCCTGCGGCTGCTCGGCACGCCCGAATTCCGTGGCATCTACGGCGGGATCCTGTGTGCGATCGACGTCGCCAACGACCCGGTCGCCACCTACGAGTCGCTGCTGGAGTTTGCCCCGCCGGCGCTGGATCTACTGCTTCCGCACGCCAACTGGAACTGTCCGCCGCCCGGATCTGGCTATGCCGACTGGCTGATAGCGGTGTTCGAGCGCTGGTACGCGGCCCCGGCCCAGGAGACCCGGATCCGGCTTTTTTCCGAGCTGATCCAGCTCATCCTGGGCGGGTCGGCCGCGGTCGAGGGCCTGGGTCTGCGCCCGGCCACCCTCGTCGTGGTCGACACCGACGGCTCGATCAAGCAGCTCGACTCGCTGAGCTCGGCCTACCCCGGCGCGGCCGACACCGAGCGGCATGTGCTGACCCACGCCTTCGACACTGTTCTCGAGCACCCCACCACGGTGGCCCGGCAGATTGGCGCCGGCGCCCTCGCCGACGAATGCCGGTCCTGCCCGGTGATGGCGATCTGTGGCGGCGGCCTGTACCCGCATCGCTATCGGGCCGGCTCCGGCTTCCGGCACCCATCGATTTACTGTGCAGACCTGCTACGGCTCATCACCCACGTCCGGGACCGGGTCCGCGACGACCTCGCGCAGTTCAGTACGAGTACGGCTCGATCTCCGCGGTAAGCCTGGCGCCCAGGGCAGCGGCGCGAGCCTCGGGGTGCTCGGTGGTCAGCGTCTCGGCATACCGGCTCAGCGCATCGCCGAAGAGCCGCGCCGCCCGGGCCTGGTTGCCCGAACTCTCTACGTCGATGGCCAGGTTGACCGCGGCCATCAGGGTGTCGGGATGGGCCGGGCCCAGGGTAGTCCGGCAGTTGGCCAAGGTGTCCTGGCCAGTCCTGATGGCCTCAGCCAGATCTCCCAGCGCGGCCAGGTCGGTCGCATAGTTGATGCTGGCGGCCAGGGTGAACGGATGCTGGTCGCCGTAGATGACGACGAGCGCCTCCCGGGCCTGCAGGTCGTGCCGTAGTGCCTCTTGCGGACGGCCGGCGGCCCGGAGGACCGAGGCCAGATTGACCATCGCCGCGTACATGATGTCCTCGGGAGAGCTCACGGCACGGGATCGCTCGCAGACCTCCAGTCCCAGCGCCTCGGCGATGGCAAGTTCGCCTACGGCCCGCCGGTCGTTGATCAGATTGGCGGCGGCACGCAGCGTATGGGCGTGGTCCAGACCGAGGTACTCACGATAGCGCTGGACCACCTCCTCGCTTTCCTGCAAGGCCTCCCAGTGATAGCCCGCCTTACGCAGCGCCGCGGCAAAGCCGGTCCGTGCGCTCAGCCAGTCGGGACTCTCCCGTCCGCCGCCAGCCGCAAATGCCCCCACCACCCGCCGGGCGATGTCCAGCGACTCCTGATAGCGCCCCAGACCTCGAAGATCAATAGCCACCATGTCGTGCGAATTCAGGGTGCGCGGGTCCGTGTCGCCGAGAATGCGGCGGCGGTCGTCGTAGGTGCGCTGGTCGATGTCCAGGGCCTCGCGGAAGCGTCCGAGCCGCCGGTAGTCGGCCGCGATGTTGTTCCGTACGTTCAGCGTACGCTGATGATCTGGCCCGAAGGCCTCCTCGAACTTCGGCAGCAAGCCGCGGTCGAGCTCGAGCGCCTCGTTGAACTGGCCGCGGGTGCGCAGGTCAGCGCCGTAGGCGTTGTCACAGAGCAAGGTGACCACGTGCTGGTCGCCATAATGCCTGCCCAGCAGGGACCGGGTCTCGAGGATGAGCCGGCGGGCGTCGGCGGCATGTCCGTCCAGCTGCATCGCGATGGCCACCTCTACCGCCATGGCCAGCACATCCAGGTCGTGCTCACCCAGCCGTTCCCGCCACACCTTCAGCGTGTCCTGGCCGAACCGCATGGCCTCCACATGCCCGCCGCGCAGGTGCAGCCGCCGGACCTGGTCCACGATGAGGCGCCGCAGGGCCGGGTTGGCCGTATTCAGGAAGTTGCGCTCGGACTCAAGGTGCTGCAGCGACAGGTCATAGACGGCGTCGTTACTGCCCCGGTCGGGGTTCCGTGGGTTGGATTCAGCCAGCAGGATGTCCACCGCAGCCCGGTAGGCCAGGAACATATCCGGCCGGTTCTGCCGGAGCCGACCTCGGGTGACGAACTGAACGACCCGGTGCATCTGGATCTGGTCCCGGGCACCGTCCACCTTGACCAGCGACAATCGGTGCATCTGGATCGCCGCGGCCCGGAACCGCTGCGGCGAGGTGAGGAACTCACGGAGCCCAAGCGGTTCGCTCACCGCCGTGGCCTGTTCGAGGAACAGCTGCACCGCGATCGGTTCGGGCGAGAAGAACGCACACAAGTTGAACAGGTGCTCGGCGTCCCCGGTCAGCAGCGCAGTCGACAAGGCCCAGGTCGCCGACACCGAAGCGGGAGACTCCGGGAGCTCCTCGCTCAGCAGCTGATTGGCATTCTCCGCGAACTGAGTCAGGTAGTCGTCCACGCTCTGGCCGGTCTCGGTCAGATACGCCGCGGCGTGCTCTACGGCGATGGGGAGGTGCCCGAGCGCATCGGCCAATCGGGCCGCCTCCCCGGCTCGGTGTTCATCCTCGTCCGGGGTCAGCCTGCGGTTAGCGCCGAGCGCCGGTACTCGGCGGCGCAAAAACGTGACGGATTCTGTTGCGGTGAAGGGCGAGACCGCAACGGAGTCCTTCTCGATGTAACCGGGCCAGTTCTGCAGCCGCGAGGTGATGATGATGTGACCACCTGGCGGACAAGACGGCAGGTAACGCTGCAGGTCAAGCGGTTGTGCCGCATTGTCATAGATGAGCAGCCAGTTCGGTCTCACCCCGCTGGCCAGTGCGTCGAGCACGGCCGTAATGGTGCGGTCGCGGCCGCCTTCCGTCCCGGCCGGCCGCACCTGGAGCCGCTGGCCGAGCATGACCAGGGCGTCGCGGACGCGATCGTGGTGCTCAGCGCGGATCCACCAGATGATGTCGTACTTGTCCCGGTGCCGGTGAATGTACTCGGTGGCCAGCTCGGTCTTCCCGACCCCGCCCATCCCGGAGATGAGCTGGGCCGGGTGGTGCGGCCGGTCGGCACGGACCAGATTTGACCGCAACATGTCCAGTTCGGCCTCGCGACCGGTGAAGTGCAGGTTGCGCTTGGGGATCTCACTCGACCAGATGCGTTCGGAGGATGACTGGGCTGCAGCCGGTTCGGAGTTCGTTCCAGCTGACGGCAGAGCGGCGGTACCGTGCGCTTCCGTGGGCCGGGCCAGCTCAGGTGTGCCGATCGCGGACCGGATGCTGGGTGCTTGCGTGAGGACGCCGTTCGCGCCGTACTCATCCTCGGCCAGCCGGGCCGCTTGCCACAGAGCCAGGAACTCTGGCGTATCACCGTGCAGTTCCTCGACCACCAGCTCCATGAAGCTCCACTTGGGCACCCGCGGCCCGCGGAACATGTTGTGGATGGTGGACGAGCTGATGACACCACGCCCGAACCTGCTCGCGATCTCCCGCATCGACGGCTGACCCGCAGCCAGGTGGATCTGATGCAGCCGGTCAAAGAGCTCGGTAATGGGTCCAGGCGGGGTCGATTCACGCTTGATGGCCCCCACCCGACGAATCCTTTCTACAACTGCCGCTGTCCGAGGATGTCAAAAATTGTCCACGCAAGCAATGGCCGATAGGGCGATAAGGGCCATCTATATCGTTCACGCCCCGCGCAAAATATCGTCCACAGAGGTCCAAGCCTGACGCGCAGTGCTCACATACGTACCAGCAAGGAAATCAGGGTGCACGCTGGAGTCTGGGCAGTCACCACAGGGCCGGCAGGGAGGGACAGATGAGCATTCTGCTTACGGCGGTGCAGAGTCTGGACGCCCGGCTACCCGACAGCCCTCGGCACCGCACGATCCTGGCCCTGGACGTGGAGGGTTCGACCACCCGCACCAACCCGGACAAGCGCAGGCTCCGGCGCGCCATGTACCAGCTGACCGAACGGGCCCTGCGGGCCGCCCTGATCGGCGATGAGTACCTGGAACCCAAGTCCGACCGTGGCGACGGCGTGCTGATCTTGATCCGGCCGGTCGACGAGGTGCCGAAGACCCTGATCCTGGGCAGTCTGATTCCCGCGCTAGCCGGGCTGCTCGATGAGCACAACGCCACGGTGTCCCGGCCGGAGCTCCGGATGCGGCTGCGGGCCGTGGTCCACGCCGGCGAGGTACACAAGGACGAGAACGGCTTCTACGGCAATGACATCGACGCTGCCTTCCGCCTGCTGGAGGCGCCGAAGCTCAAGAAGGCGCTGAAAGACACCCCGGAGTCGCCGCTGATCCTGGTGGTCTCGGAGGAGATCTACCATTCGATCGTGCAGCAGGAGTACCTGGACGCGGGCCCGTTCCAGCCCTTGGTCAGGGTCCGCGTCGGGCACCGGATCCGCCGCGGCTGGGTCAACATCCCGGTGCCCGCAGCAGTCCCGCCCGAGCCGTCCACCGCAGGCCGGCGGGCCCAGGGCAGGCTAGCGCCCGCACCGCGGCTGGCTATCGCCCCGCTGAACGGGCACGAACCCGGCGTCAGCGAGCTCGAAGGGCCGCCACTAGAGCCGGGATGACCTGGTGCAGGTCGCCGATGACGGCGTAGTCGGCCCGGGCCAGGATGGGGGCGCCCGGGTCGGTGTTGATGGCGATCACGTTCTTGGCCCCGGCACACCCGGCGATGTGCTGGATGGCGCCGCTGATCCCGCAGGCCAGGTACAGCTGCGGGGTGATCTTGGTCCCGGTTTGGCCGACCTGCTGCTTGTGCGGCCGCCAGCCCTCGGAGGTGACCACCCGGGACACCCCGACCACGCCGCCGAGCAGCGTGGCCAGTTCCTCCAGCGGGGCGAAGCCGTCCGGGCCGCCGACGCCGCGGCCGCCGCCGACCACCACGCGCGCGCTGGCCAGGGAGACACCGCCGGCGCTGGCCGGAGCCTCAACCGCCCGGACCACCAGATCCGCCTCGGCCAGCTCGGGCTTGTGCACGTGCACCTGGACCGTCGCCGGGGCCTGCGCGGGCACGGCCGCCACCGCGTCGGTGGCCGCGGTGAACAGCGCGACCGGCGCCTCCATGACCGCCTCCTCGAGCAGCAGCCCGGCCCAGCGGTGCCGGACGATCCGGTGCGTCTGGCCGCCGTCGGGTGTGACGACGGTGCAGTTCGCGGCCATCGGCAGCCCGGTGATGGCACCCACGTGTGCGAGCACCTCGTTGCCCCGGTCGGTGCCCGCCGCGAGCACGGCGGTCGCGCCGGCCTCGCTGGCCAGCCCGGCCAGCACCCGGCCCCAGGCCTGCGGGGCGTATCCCTCCAGCGCAGACGGCTCCACTAGGTAGACGTCGGCAACACCAAACGCCGCCAGGGCATCCGCCGGCGCGCCGTCGGCGAAGACCACGGCGCTGACGTCGCCCAGGCTCCGGGCCAGCGACACCGCCCGCAGCGACGCGTCGGCCGGGGCCGAGCCGTCCAGCTCGACCAGGACCAGCACACTCATGAGAGCACTCCCAGTTCGTCCAGGACGCGGACCAGCTCGGGCACCGCGTCCACCCCGTTCCCGAGCACCGTGGCCTGGTGCTGGCTGGTCGCGGGCACCCGCAGGACCTCCTTGCGCACGCCGTCGGCGGCCCATTCCGGCGCGGACCGGTCGACCGTGGCCCTCTTGGCCCGCAGCCGCCCGGGCAGCGAGGGGTAGCGCGGCAGGTTGATGCCTTCCTTCACGGTGATCACCGCGGGCAGCGGCAGCTGGTAGGCCTCCTCCACCCCGCGGTACTCCCGCCGGGCCAGCACGCCGTCACCGGAGAGCGACAGGTTCTTGATCCCGGTCGCCACCGGCCAGCCGAGCTCGTGCGCCAGCCGGATGCCGACCTGGTAGTCGCCGGTGTCGGCGGCCTCGTTGCCGAGCAGCACGAGATCGTAGGAATGGGCCCTGACCTCGGCGGCGATGGCGGCCGCGGTCGCGATCGGGCCGAACTCGCGGCCGTCCGTCTCCAGCAGCATGGCCCGGTGCGCACCCAGGGCCAGCGCGTCGCGCAGCTGCTCGATCGCGGCCTCGGGGCCTAGGGTCAGCACGGTGACCGAGCCGCCCTCCCGCTCGGTGATCTGCACCGCCTCCTCGACCGCGCACTCCTCGTGCGGGCTGATGGAGAACCCTGACAGCCGGGTGTCCACCTCCTGCCCGTCCGGGGTTACCGCGATCTTGCCGCCCACGGTAGGGACGCGCTTGACGCCAACCAGAATGTCCACGATCAGCTCCGGATCCGCTCGTTGTCCGGGTCGAACAGCGGCTTGGCGCTGGCCCGCGCCACCGTGACCGGGAACTGCTCGCCCATGTACTCCACCCGTAGCGACGTTCCCTCTGCCGCCTGCGCCGGCGGCAGGTACGCCATCAGCAGGTGCCTGCCCACCGACGGGCCCGAGCCCGCGCTGGTCACGTACGACGGGCGGCCCTTGGCGTCGACCAGGCGCTCACCGTCCGGGGTCAGGATCGGCTCGCCACCGAGCATGTAGCGCGGGCTGCCGTCGGCCGAGGCGGGATCGTCCAGGGTCAGCGTGCACAACACCGCCGCCGGGGCCTCGGCCCGCTGGGCCAGGTACGCCTGCTTGCCGATGAAGTCCTGCGCCTTTACCTTGGGCCGGGTCATGCCCGCCTCGACCAGCGTGTAGTCGGCCGTCAGCTCGGCGCCGAACGCGCGGTACCCCTTCTCCAGCCGCCCGGTGGTGCCGTACACGCCGATGCCGGCCGGGACCAGCCCGTGAGCCTGGCCCGCCTGCCACAGCGCGTCCCACAGCCGGGCGCCCTGCTCGATCGGCACGTGCAGCTCCCAGCCGAGCTCGCCCACGTAGGAGATCCGCGAGGCCAGCACCACGACGCCGGCCACCTCGATCTCCCGGCAGGTGGCGAACGTGAACCCGTCGTGCGACACGTCGTCGGCGGTGACCGCGGCCAGCACGTCCCTGGCCCGCGGGCCCCACAGCCCGATCGTGGTCCAGGCCGAGGTCAGGTCGGACACGAACGCGCCCTCGGGCAGGTGGTCGCGGATCCACTGGGCGTCGGACCTCCCGGTGGCGCCGCCGGTCACCACCCGGAACCGGTCGTGCGCCAGCCGCATGACGGTCAGGTCGGCGCGGAATCCGCCGTTCTCGTCCAGCCACGAGGTGTACACGACCCGGCCCACCGGCACGTCCAGCTGGGCCACGGACAGGTTCTGTACCGCGTCCAGCGCGGCCGGGCCGGCGATGTCCAGCACGGCGAAGGCGGACAGGTCGACCAGGGCGGCCGCGTCCCGCATGGCCAGGTGCTCGGCGTTGATGATGGGCGACCACCAGCGCGACTCCCACTCGGCCGGGCGCTCCATCAGCTGGCCCGCGTACCGCTCCAGCAGCGGCTCGTTGGCGGCGTACCAGAACGGGCGCTCCCAGCCCGCGGTCTCGTAGAACACCGCGCCCAGCTCGCGTTCCCGGTCGTAGGCCGGGCCCACCCGCACCGGCCGGCCGGATTCCCACTGCTCGCCGGGGTGCACGATGCCGTACATCTTGTTGAAGGCCTCGCGGGCCCGCCCGCGGACGTGCTCGGTCGTGGTCTGGTGCGGGTAGAACCGGGCCGCGTTGGCCTCGTGCACGTCGACCGTGGGCACCTGGCCGCTCATCAGCTCGGCCACGGCCCGGCCGCAGCCCGGGCCTTCCTTGATCCAGCTGGCCGCGGCCGCCCACAGGCCCCGCGCCTCGGGCATCTCACTGAGCAGGGGGTGCCCGTCCGGCGTCATCGAGATCAGGCCGTTGATCGCGTACCTGATGCCGGCCTTCTCGTCGCCGAGCAGCTCGGGCATCAGCTCCAGCGCCTGCTCCAGCTGCGGGTCGAAGTCCTCGGCGGTGAACGGCATCTCGGTGGGCGACAGCGCCGATTCCTCGATGGAGGGGATGTCGTCCGGCGGCACGATGATCGGCCGGTGCGCGTACGAGCCGACCTCCATGTCGCCGCCGTGCTGGCGCTCGTACATGTTGGTGTCCACGTCCCGGACGATCGGGTAGGAGATCTCGCCCGGAGTGTCGGCGAACAGCGCGATCGGGCCGACGCTGATCATCTGGTGCACGGTGGGGGTCAGCGCCAGCCGGGCCCCGGCCATCCGGGCGACCCGCGGCGACCACACGCCGCAGCAAATGACCACGTTGTCGGTGGCGATCTCGCCGGCGCTGGTGGTTACCCCGCGAACCCGGCCGTCCTTCACGGTGATGCCGCAGATCTCGGTGTTCGGCACCACGGTGAGCGCGCCGGATCGCTGCGCGCCCTCGCGCATCAGCGTGCCTGCCCGCAGCGAGTCGACTACACCCACGGTGGGGAAGTGCGCCCCGCCAAGGATCACCGACTCGTCCAGGTACGGCACCAGCTTGCGCACCTCACCGGGGGTGATTATCTCAGCCGGGATGCCCCAGGCCTTGGCCTGGCTGCACCGCCGCCG
>Ga0213875_10000773_pt1 | contig 23904 bp, 25 predicted proteins | sample BarmaccomBMRX_R8_FD_160105 | JGI IMG/M metagenome (GOLD analysis project Ga0213875, IMG submission 160105) | Root-associated microbial communities from Barbacenia macrantha in rupestrian grasslands, the National Park of Serra do Cipo, Brazil - RX_R8 | ecosystem: Host-associated > Plants > Roots... | reverse complement strand
CTTCACTGGACGTCGACCACGAAGCGTGTACCGCGCACACCGAGCAGCGACGTCGGCGTGCGCACGCGCATGGCGTCCTTGTCTTCGTGCGCAATCTCCCCCGAGACGACCGCCAGCGACCCGCGATTGACCTCGGTGACGAAGCGGCCGCCCTGATGCGTCGTCTCGTTGAAGTTGAATTGCGCGACCGCCACCCGGCTCTTCGGGCCGATCGAGAATCGCGTATTGTCGATGAACGCAACCGTGATGCGTCCATCGAGGCCGGTTTCGAGCGCATCATGCTCGAGCAGCGCCTCGCCGGTCGTCGCCGGCAGCGTCGCCGCGCCGCGGACGATATGGGCATCGCCGTAGACGCGCTTGATGCGGCCAATCTCGGCGGCGGCAGGAGCGCCGATCGCCGCGACGGCGCATGAAAAAAGCAGCAAACGAGGAAGCATGATGTATGTCTCCGCAAGGAGAGGCAGCAACGACGGTTACGCGCACGCGGATGACTCGTGTGGGTCTACCTCAGATTGAGCGACCACCCAACGCGGATTCTTGCGGTGTCTTGGCCGACCGATTGCTGCGCACGTCGGGGGAAGGGCAGATGAAGCGCATCTTGATCGCTTATGTCGCGACGGGCGTGACCATGGCTGCGATGGATTCGGTGTGGCTCACGCTCGCGGCGCCGCGGCTCTACCGGCCGCTGCTCGGGGACATGCTGCTGCCTGGGTTCAACGCCGCACCTGCGGTGCTCTTTTACCTGCTCTACATCGGCGGTATCGTCGGCCTGGTCGTGCTGCCCGCGCTCGCTACGCGAAGCCGGAATGCGGCGACTGCGCGCGGCGCGCTGCTCGGCCTCGTTGCCTATGGGACCTACGACCTCACCAACCAGGCGACGCTCAAGGGCTGGTCGACGACGGTCACGGTCGCGGACCTGTGCTGGGGCACCTTCCTCACCGCCTTCGCGGCGACGATCGGCTATGCGGTGACGCGCGCGCTGCGATTTTGATCGCGGAGCCAGGCCCGCCCCAGCGACCACAGCACGACGAAGCTGAGCCCGATGGCGCTGTAGAGGTTCATCCGGGCGAAGCGCGCATAGTCCGCTGCCGAAAAGGTACCGAGCGGGGCGCCCAGATGCGGCTGCACCAAAAATGCCGACGCAGCCAGGACGAGCAAGGGCGCCACATAGCCGCGCTCGCCGCGGCGGAAGGCGAGCAGCGCGACGAGCACGCAAGGGATCAGGAACCAGGCAACGCCCGAGGCCGGTCCGAACGCCTTGGCGCTGACGATCATATTGGCGATGCCGGCGGCAGGGAGCAGCGCGCGGCCGGCACGCGAATCGCGCGTCGCCAACCACGGCACCGCCACGAAGAAAGGCGTCGAAAGAAAGGTCCAGCACGCCGACCAGGCGTCGCCGCCCACGATCCAGTGGACATAGAAGGGATAGATGGGCTGGTTCCACGCCACCACCAGCGCGATCGTGCTGCAGGCGGCGGTGCGCGCATCCTCGTGCGCGGTATAGGCGCCGACGCGCCGGCTGCGACTCATGGCGCCGGACGCAGCAGATAGTGGCTGACGCCCCATTCCGCGCCGCCGGCATGGCCGAACAGCCCCGCGGTGGCGAGATAGAAGAGGCGCCAGCGCCGCCGCCAGAGTCGCGCGTCGTCGTCATACACCTCCATCAGCAGCGTATCGATCGCGGCGCGGTTGGCATCGAAGTTGGCGAGCCAGTCGATCGCGGTGCGGCGATAATGCTCACCGCTCCAGCGCCACTGCTGCTCCACCGCGAACCAATCGGGGAAGTGCGCGATGAGGCCGTGGCTGGGCATGATCCCGCCGGTGAAGAAATGCTGCGCGATCCAATCCGTCCTGTCCGCCTTGTCGAAGCGGTAGGGCTGCGAGCGATGGCTGAAGACGTGGAGGAAAAGTCGCCCGTCAGGTGCGAGCCAGCCACGCACGCGTGCGAGCAGCGCCTGCCAGTTCGCCATATGCTCGAACATCTCGACGGAGACGATGCGATCGAAGCTCGCATCCGGGTCGAACCGGTTCATGTCGGCGGTGATCACGCGCAGGTTCGCAAGGCCGGCCGACTGCGCTTGCCGCTCGATATAGCCGCGCTGCGGCGCCGAGTTGGACACGGCGACGATCCGTGCATTCGGAAAGCGCTGGGCCATGAACAGGCTCAGCGAGCCCCAGCCGCAGCCGAGCTCGAGAATCGTCTGCCCATCGGCGAGGCCGGCGTGCGCGATGGTCTCCTCGAGCGCCAGCAACTCGGCTTGCGCCAGCGTCTCCCTGCCGGTGGGATAGAGGCAGCAGCTATACTTCCGGCGCGGCCCCAGCGTGTGCCCGAAGAATTCCGGCGGCAGCTCGTAATGCTGCGCGTTCGCGGCGTCGGTGTGCTCGGCGATCGGATGATCGACCATCGCCCGGGCGAAGCGATCGTCGCTTGGCGGCGCGGCGGCGAGCTTGCGCCGCGCCTGGCCGACGAGGAAATCGATGCCGAACCGTGTCACCGGATCGGGCAGCGGCGCCACCTCGACGACACGAATGGCGGCTTCGATCAGGCTCATATCATCTTCCCCGTGGAACCGGCCAGAAGGCACGCACGCGCCGGCGATAGTCGTCGAACGCCGCCCCGCGAGATCGCGCCATATGCTCCTCGAGCGGCGGGATCCCCGAAACATGGACGAGCAGCCAATAGATGAAGGCCGGACCGCTGAGCGCCAGCCAGCCCCACGCGAACGCGCCCGCCGGGCCGATCGCGATTACGGCGTAAGCCAGCCAGCCCAACCATTCGAAGAAATAATTCGGATGGCGTGAGAGGCGCCAGAGTCCCGCGTCGCAAACGCGGCCCTTGTTCCGCGGATCATTTCGGAAGGCCTGCAGCTGCGCGTCCGCGACGCCCTCGCCGAGCACTGCGACGAGCAGCACTGCGACACCGGCATAGTCGCTCCACGCGAAAGCCGGCGCGGGATTATGCGCCGCGACGAGGACACAGATGGCGAGCAGCAGCCCGGCCGCCGCCTGGATCTGGAGAAAACCGAACAGGTTGGCGTCGAAGCGAGTGCCCCACTGGTCGCGCAACGCGGCGTAACGCGGATCGTCGCCATGGCCGATGGTGCGCAGCATGATGTGCACGCCGAGCCGCAGCGCCCAGAACAGGATCAGCGTCGCCACCAGCCACTGCCGCGCCTGTGGCGGCCCGGTGATCGGGGCCAACGCCGCGCCCGCGCCGACAAACCCCACCGCGAACGTCCAGATCACGTCCGTCCAACCCGAGAAACCAGGCCGTCGCGCGATCGTCCAGGCCGCCGCCATCAGCAGCGAGAGCGCGATCGCTATGACGAGCAGCAGGATCGGGACGCTCATGACCACGGAATTACGTGTCCCCATCTTTTTCGGATGAAGCCGATTGTCATGAAATCCGAATCCTAATCTAAGTCGTATCTCGGTTATGCACGGTTTTCGGCAATGGGGCGGCGGCCAAAGGGGGGGACGAGGATGGTCGGTGACGGCCGGATGGATATTGCCGTGGTCGGGAGCGGCATCTCGGGAATGTCCGCGGCGTGGCTGCTCTCCCAGCGCCACCGGGTGACGCTGTTCGAGGTGGATGGCCGCATCGGCGGGCACAGCAACACCGTCAATGCCGGCGGCGTCCCCGTCGATACCGGCTTCATTGTCTACAATGAGCGCACCTATCCCAATCTGACGGCGCTGTTCGCGCACCTCGCGGTCCCCACCAAGGCGACCGAGATGAGCTTCGCGGTCTCGCTCGACGGCGGCCGGCTCGAATATTCGGGGACCGATCTTCGCGGCATCTTCGCGCAGAAGCGCAACCTGTTGCGCCCGCGCTTCCTCGGCATGATGCGCGACCTGGTCCGCTTCTATCGCTCCGCACCGCGCGATCTTCCGCATCTCGGCGACGAGAGCCTCGGCGACTATCTCGATCGCGGCCGCTACGGCGCGGGTTTTCGCGAGGACCATCTCTATCCGATGGCGGCAGCGATCTGGTCGACCCCCGCCTGCGACATACCTTCCTACCCCGCCGCGGCCTTCATCCGCTTCTGCGAGAACCATGCCCTGCTGGAGCTCGGCCAACGGCCGCTGTGGCGCACGGTGGTGGGTGGCAGCCGCGAATATGTCCACCGCATCGCGGCCCCGGTCGAGGAGATCGTCACCCGCGCCGGCATCCGTGCGATCCGTCGCGACGCGGCCGGCGCCGAGCTGATCTTCGATCATGGCAGCCGTCGATTCGATCAGGTCGTGCTCGCGACCCATGCCGATCAGGCGCTCGCGCTGATCGCCGACGCCGACGACGCCGAGCGCGCGTTGCTGGGCGCCTTCGCCTATCGCCGCAACGAGGCGGTGCTGCACAACGACGCGACGCTGATGCCGCGGCGCAAGCGCGTCTGGTCGAGCTGGAACTATGCCGCGGCTGGTGGTGGCAACGCGCCCGAACTCTCGGTCACCTATTGGATGAACCGGCTGCAGGGCATAGCGAACGCGACGCCGCTGTTCGTGACGCTCAACCCGCTGCGCGCGCCCGATCCGCGCAGCATCATCCGCAGCGAAAGCTACGAACATCCGATATTCGACGTCGCCGCGATCCGCGCGCAACGCGATCTCTGGTCGCTTCAGGGCGTCCGCAACGCTTGGTTCTGCGGCGCCTATTTCGGCGCGGGGTTCCACGAGGACGGGTTGCAGTCCGGGCTCGTGGTCGCGGAGCAGCTTGGCGGAGTGCGGCGGCCCTGGCGGGTGCCGAACGAATCCGGCCGGATCCACCTGTCGCCGACGCGGGCACCTAAGGTGCTGGAGGCGGCGTGATAGCGGCGTCAGGCCTCTACGCCGGATACGTCATGCACCGGCGCATGCGGCCCCGGCGCCATCGCCTCCGCTATCGCCTGTTCATGCTGCTGCTCGATCTCGACGAGATCGACGGGCTCGACCGTTCGCTGCGGCTGTTCTCGCGAAACCGGCGCAACATCTTCAGCTTCCGAGATCGCGATCATGCCGATGGCGGCGACGTGCCGCTGCGCGCGCAGGTCGAGCGAATGATGCGCGAAGCCGGTGTCGAGCCCGACGGCGGCGCGATCCGGTTGCTGACGATGCCGCGCATCCTCGGCTTCGCGTTCAATCCGCTCAGCGTCTATTTCTGCCACCGCCGGGACGATACGCTCGCCGCCATCGTCTACGAGGTCAACAACACCTTCGGCGAGCGGCACAGCTACCTGCTGCCCGCCGCAGCGGCCACGCTCCCGATCCGCCACGCGACGCGCAAGACGTTCCACGTCTCGCCCTTCATGGCGATGGATATGGCCTACGCGTTCCGCGTCACGCCGCCGGGCGGTGACCTCGCGATCGCGATCACCGGCAGCGATCGCGCCGGGCCGCTGATCACCGCGGCGCTGCGCGCCGAGCGCCGCCCGCTCGACGATCGCCAACTGCTCCGCGCCTTCTTCGCTTTCCCGCTACTCACCTTCAAGGTCGTCGCCGCGATCCTGTGGGAAGCTCTGAAGCTCTGGATCAAGCGCGTGCCGGTACGGGATCACCCGCCGCCCCCGACGAGACCGGTCACCTTCCCCGAGCCTGCCTCGATTCCAGCCCTAATGCCGACGCGAGAAGCCGCATGTATCTGAAGAACGATGCGGCCGACTTCCTACCGGCCGCCGAGCCGTCGCGGCAGGGCGTCGCCTCCCGGCTGATCCGTCGCGTGCTCCGTCATCTCGACGCCGGGCGTATCACTGTCGTGCTGCCTTCGGGCGAGCGTATCGACCATGTGGGGAGCGCGCCGGGGCAAGACGCGACGATGGTGCTGCACAACGCGCGTGGCCTCCGCCGCCTGGCGACGAGCGGCGACGTCGGTTTCGCGGAAGGCTATATCGCGGGCGATTGGAGTTCGCCCGATCTCGTCGCGCTGATCGCGCTTGCTGCCGAGAACGTCACGCGGCTGCAGCGCACGATGGACGGGCTCTGGCTGTTCCGAGCGATGAACCGGATGCGTCACGTGCTGCGCAGCAATTCGCGCACGGGCAGCCGCCGCAACATCGCCTTCCACTATGATCTCGGCAACGACTTCTACCGGCTGTGGCTCGATCGCAGCATGACCTATTCCTCGGCGATCACCGTGGGCCGCGACCAGACTCTCGAGCAGGCGCAGCAGGCCAAGCTCGATCGCATCGCCGATTTGCTCGAACTCCGCGGCGACGAGCGCGTGCTCGAGATCGGCTGCGGATGGGGCGCGCTCGCGGCGCATCTCGCGCGGCGCTGCGCGAGCGTCACCGGCATCACGCTCTCGACCGAGCAGCTCGCCGCGGCACGGGCGCGCTGCGCCGATCCCGGCCTCGGCGGCAGGGTCGAGCTGCGGCTGCAGGATTATCGCGACGTTCCGGAGCACTATGACCGCATCGTCTCGATCGAGATGCTGGAGGCGGTCGGCGAGGCATATTGGCCGGCCTATTTCGAGAAGCTGCGCGCCTGCCTCGCACCGGGCGGCACCGCCGTGCTGCAGGTCATCACCATCCGCGACGATCGCTTCGAGACCTATCGCAGCGGCAGCGACTTCATCCAGCGCTACATATTTCCCGGCGGCATGCTGCCGACGCCCGGCATCATCGCCGATCAGGCGACGCGTGCCGGGCTGGCGCTCGTCGCTGTCGAGACCTTCCGTCACGGCTATGCCGACACGCTCGCCGAATGGCGCCGGCGGTTCGAGGCGGCATGGCCGCGGATCGCCGCGATCGGCTTCGACGCGACGTTCCGGCGGATATGGACATATTATCTGAGCTACTGCGAGGCAGGTTTCCGGACCGGCACGATCGATGTCGGCCTTTATGTGCTGAGGGGATGACCACCATGTTCGATCGACGCGAGATCCTCGTCGGCGGCGCGGCACTCGGCCTGCTGCCGATCGCGGCGCGGGCGGCTTTGCCGGTGCCCGCGGGCAATCGGCTCGGCTTCGACGTCTTGCTGAAGGGATCCAAGCTCGGCACGCATGTGCTGACCTTCGAGCCGCGGGGCGACGGCCTGAGCGTCCATGTTGCGGTGGACCTCGTCTACAAGCTCGCCGGGATCACCTTCTACCATTACAAGCATCGCGCGACCGAGACCTGGTCGGGCGATCAGGTAGTCGGCCTCGACGCCACCACCGACGACAATGGGACCGCCTATCAGGTCGCCGTTCGCCGCGATGCGAGCGGGCTCGTCGTCACCGGCAACAAGACGCCGCGCTACGTCGCGCCCGCCGATGCCATGCCGGCGACGCACTGGAACCGCCGCGAACTCGAAGGTCCATGGATCAACACCGAGACCGGCGCGATCGCGCGACCGAAGATCACGCCACTCGGCGTCGATACGATCCCGACCGCGAACGGCACGACCCGAGCGCGGCATTTCGCGCTGACGGGCGATGTCCAGATGGACATGTGGTACGACGACGCGCGCTGGGCGGGCATCGCTTTCTCGAAGGGCGGCCGCGACGTTCGTTATGTACGCCAAGCCTGACCGAGTTCACCGGACGATTCTGCTCGCCAAGATGACGCGCCGCTCCGATGTGGCGCTGACCACGAGCTGGGCTATTTTTGAACCGGCCCGGTAGCACCAAAGCTAGGCTTGGACGACGCTGCCGGTAAGAACCACCGGGCCGGTCGGCTGGCCGGTCGGCGAGCCGCCCTGCGGCTCGAGCGAGATGGCGAGCGTCGCGCCGGGTGCGATCGCCGAGGCCGCCGGAAGCCGTGCCGGCTGCCAGCGCGGCGTGGCGGCAGCGATGACCCCGAGCGAGCGCGGCTTGCCGCCGACCGGGATCACCCACAACTCGGCGGCGCGATCGCCCACCTCGAGCCCGTTCGGGGCGGACAGCAACTTCTGGTTGGCGCGATCGTAGCTGATCGTCACCGTCCCGGCCTTGCCGGTAAGCGTGGCGATCAGCGGAGCAGCCGGTGTGACCGCGGCGGGCGTGAGTGGCGGTTGCCGCGCAATATGCGGCCCGCCGATCACCGCGAGCAGGATCGCCGCCGCCGTCGCCGCCAGCGTTAGCGCCTGCCAGCGACGCAGCCGGGCAACCGGCACGCCGCCGCCATCGTTGGCCGGAAGCCGGGCGACGATCGCCGCCCACAGCGCCTCGCCGGGCTCTTCGCCGCCGCCGGCCGCCAGCGCCGCAGCGTGATTGTCCCAATAGGCGCATGCCGCCGCAAAAACCGGGTCGCGATCGGCGCGCGCTTCCGCCGCGCGGACTTCGCTCGCATCGAGCAGCCCGAAGGCCCGTTCGGCGGCGAGAAGGTCGTCCTCCTCCGAAAGCGCGGAATCGCTCATGCGAGGCAGGCGCGCAGCTTGGCAAGCGCGCGGCGGATGCGGCTCTTGATCGTGCCGAGCGGCATCGCGACGCGCGTCGCGAGCTCGGCATAGGTCGCGCCCTCGAAGAAAGCGGTGCGGATCAGCACCGCCTCGTGTGCCTCGAGCGTGCCGACGCAATGGGCGAGCCGCGCGGTATCCTGCCCCTCCTCGATGATCGCGGTTGCGAGCGGCGCACCGTCAGCGACGGTATCGGCGAGTTCGATCGGCGCGGGCGTGAACTTGCCACCGGAGCGCAGCCGATCGACCGCACGATTGCGCGCCATGGTGATCAGCCAGGTCATCGCGGTGCCGCGCGCGGGATCGTAGGATTCCGCTCGCCTCCACACCGACAGATAGACCTCCTGCAACGCTTCCTCCGCCTCATGCCGTCCTGGCAAGATACGGAGGCAGACGCCGAAAAGTTTCGCGGAGGTGCGCCGGTAGAGTGCCTCGAAGGCGGCGCGATCGCCGAGCCCGACGCGGCGCAGCAAGGCGCCGAGCATGTCGGCTGGCATGTCCGCCGAAGACGCCGGCTTCCCGTCGATCATCTTGCGGCCCTCATCCAAATCGCACAGTAGGAACTTCTCGCGGGGCTGCCAAGCGACAGGGGGCGATGTGGGATTTGGACGACGCGCGGTCGGCGCGCTGCTCGCCATGCTGGCGGCCGCCTGCTCGCCGCTCAAGACCTTCGACGCGCTCGTTCCCAAGGATAGCGGCGCCGGGCTGGTGCTGCGCGACGCCCGTTTCGGCAACGATCCGCGTCAGGCGCTCGACCTCTACGCGCCGAGCGCGCGGAACGGCGCCTCGCTGCCGGTCATAGTCTTCATCTATGGCGGCTCGTGGAGTTCGGGGACAAAGGACGGCTACGCCTTCGTCGGCCGCGCGCTGGCGGCGCGCGGTTTCCTCGTCGCGATCCCGGATTACCGGCTGGTGCCGGACGTGCGTTACCCGAGCTTCCTGGAAGACAATGCGGCCGCGGTGCGCTGGGTCGTCGCGCATGCACCGGCCCATGGCGGCGATCCCCAGAGGCTGATCCTCGCCGGCCATTCCGCGGGCGCCTATAATGCGGCGATGCTCGCCTACGATCCGCGCTGGCTGGGTGCCGACCGCGCCCGCGTGCATGGCTTGATCGGCCTCGCCGGACCCTATGACTTCCTTCCCTTCGATGGCCCCATCGTGCACGCGACCTTTGACAGCGCGCCGAACCCGGCCGAGACCCAGCCGATCGGCTACGTCGAGGCCGGCGATCCGCCCGCCTTTCTCGCGACCGGCGACAAGGACACCACCGTTCGTCCCGCCAACAGCGATTCGCTCGCTGCGCATCTCCGCGCCGTGGGCGTACGCGTCGCGCGGCGGCGCTATCCGAATGTCGGCCATGTCGGCCTCATCACCGCGGTTGCGCGGCCGTTCCGCGGCAAGGCGCCGGTGCTTGCCGACATGATCGACTTCGCGCGTTCCGTGACCGCCGAAGCGAGCACGCCGGCGCGCTGACCGCGAGGTTTCGGAACGGGCTCCGGGCGACGCACGTTCTCCTGATCTTAGCCGCCCATGCGGCGCGAAAGGGAAGATGCGATGCTCTGGACCATCGTCGGAATTCTGCTGTTGCTGTGGGTGCTCGGCTTCGCGCTGCACGTTGCCGGCGGGCTGATCCACATCCTGCTGGTGATCGCGATCGTCGTCGCGATCTTCAACCTGATCAGCGGGCGGCGCGCGCTTTAGCGTCAGTCGCCGGCGGGCTGGTTGACCAGCCAGTCGATCACAGGCTGCATCTGCGCGTCGAAGCGCGCGACCGGGACATGCTCGCCCAGCGTTTCGAAATGGGTGAGCAGGCGCGTGCCGGTCCAAAGATGCAGCGCATAGGCCGGCGGGTCGGCGGTGACGAGCGGCCGACCGTCCGGATGCGCCGGATCGATGGGCGCGAGTTCGAGCGCGAGCGGCGGTGCGGTCGAGGGGCAGGCAGCGATGATCGTCCCGCCCCAGCTCGACACCATCGGGCGATGAAGATGCCCCGAGAGCATCGCCACGACGTTGGAGCGGCCAGCGAGAACCTCGTCGAGGCGTGTTACCCACGGCGCGTGCGGCGCGATCGTCATCCAGCCGATGCCGCTCTCGATCGGCGGATGATGGAGCACGATGATGGTGGGACGGTCGGGCGCCTCATCGAGGCGCCGCTTCAGCCACGCCGCACGCCGATCGCAGAAGCTGCCGCCATGTCGCCCCTCTTCGAGACTGTCGAGCACGACGATGCGCAGCGGGCCGGCATCGTGAACGTAGTGGATGAAGTCGCCATCCACCGGCACGTGCGGGAAGTGGGTGCGAAACGCCGCCCGGCGATCATGATTGCCGACCGCGAGCAAGGCGGGGAAATCGAGCGCCGCCAGCCGTTCGGCAAGCGCGGCATAGGCGCTGGACGAGCCATTCTCGGTGAGGTCGCCGGTCAGCAGCAGCAGATCGGGCCGCGGCCGCATCGACGTCAGCCGCGCGAGCACCCGATCGAGCCGTGATTCATTGCTTTCCCTAGGGTCGCCGTTCGTCGCGCCGAGGTGAAGATCGGTAATCTGCGCGATCAGCATGCGTGGTTTCGCTCCCGAGGACCGCTCCTGAGGCGGCGGCCGACCGCAAGCTTTATCCGGCCGCTCGCCTACCGCCTGTGACGCGCGTCACAGGACTTGGATCGGCACGGCCGGTCGCGCTCATGCCGCCACGGTTGGCAACCGGCTCGCCGCCCGACGTCGAACCATTCCCTGTGCGCGTCGCGAACGGCGCGCCGTCCCCACGGTGATAGTCGTGGCACATCGCGCAGGAGGACGGCACCTGGACGTGCGCGCTCTCGCCGCCATGGCAGCTCCGGCAGGTGGCAATGCCGGGCAGCATCACGTCGGTCGCGCTGTTCGACTTCTTGGCGGAGTGGCAGCTCTCGCAGCTCTCGGTCTCGTGCGCGCGGTGATCGAACCAGCCGAGCTTGAAATAGCGCTGCGGCAGCCGAACCGGGTGCACCTCGAAGTTGAGCGTGTAGGGGTTTGTCGCGCGATTGATCATGTGGCAGTCGTAGCAGGCGCCGCCCGGCGAGAAGACCTTGGCGATCGCCGCATCCGCGCCGCCGCTATGGCCGACCGCCAGATAGTAGTCGGCCGCCGCCGTTGCCGCGGCGCCCTGACCCGGAATGCGCCGGCCCATGCCGCCGAGGATCGGCGGCCGCGCGACGCCATGCGATCCGTAATAGGAGCGGAGCTCGGCGACGACCTGCCTGGGATCTCCGTGGCGCAAGGTGCGGATCGTGCCGTCGACCTTGTCGAAGGCGAGATCGTGGCACATCTGACAGTTCTGCTCCATCGTCACCGGGCGGAAGCCGGCGCCGTTGGCATCGGGCGTATGGCAGTCCTTGCACTGGAGCGACTGGCCCCAATTCTGCTCGCCGGACATCGTCCGCACCATCTGCGCGACGCCGTTGGTCGTCGAGAGATGCATGGCGTGCGGGAATTTGAGGCCGTTGTCTTCCTTGGGCTGCTGATCGAGCGAGACGCGGCGGATGATCGGGCTCGGCCCGTCGAAGTTGACCGCGACCGCCGGACGGAACTGCGGGTGCGCGGTGCCGAAGTCAGCGGCGTCGCTGATCTCGGTGTCGGTCAGACGCGTGCTCAGCGAGCCGTGGCAATCGGCGCAGAATTTCTGCCGTGCCGGCGGCATCCGCGTCGCGCCCTCATGCTCGAGGTGACAATCGACGCAGCGGCCCTCGGGAATGTTGAACGCGCCCTTGAAGGCGATCTCGATCTTGTCGAAGCCCGCGGGCGCAGCCTTCGCCACCGCCAGCCGGCGCGGATCGCCATGATCGTGCACGCCGGCGTGGCAGGCCAGGCAGCTATCGTCGCGCACCGCGACGAACGGCTTCTGGTGGCACGCCTGGCAGTTGGTCTCGAGCGTCTTGTGCGCGAGGCTGAGCGGGCCGGCCGTCCAGGTCTGGTCGGCGTGGAAGCCGTGACCGCGATCCTTGACGCCCTGGCTCTGGAAGGCGGTGAGGATCGGCCATGCCAGGAAGACAAGCAGGACGACGATCACCGTTCCCCACGCGACCGCGCGCTTGCTCGGCATCTTGCCGGCGAGCGAGAAAACCTTGGCTTCGTCCTTCGCCTCGGATGCATCGGACAGCGCCTCGACGCGCTCGACGTCGATGCGGATCAGCCCCGCCCCGCCCTCGGGATCGCGCGAGACCATCAGGCGATGGCTGCCGAAGCGGATCTCAGCGCCGCCCGCGACGGGGATCTCCATTGCCGAAGTGGTGCGGCCGTTGACGGTGAACGGCAGGTCCTTCTCGGTCGCGACACGGATGCGGTCGGGCCCGAGTTGGCGGATGGTGGCGTGGTTGAGCGTGACGGCAAGATCGGCGAGGTGGATGTCGCTCGCGGTGTCGCGGCCGACGGTCAGCACCTCCTGATCGAACTCGCGCGGACGGATGATCTCGCGGCCCTCGGCCGTGCGCGAGATCTGGCGGACGATGAAGCTCATGCCCGCCCCCTTACCAGTAGAAGAACACGCTGATGATGTGCGCGGCCAATGCGGCGATCAGCGCGAACGTCACCGGAATGTGGATGTAGAGCCAGACCTCGAGCAGCGCCTTGTAGCGCAGATGCTGGCGGATCAGCGTGAGCGCCGACTCCTTGCGCTCGAGCAGCATGTCAACCTTCTCCAGCGGATCGGCGCCGACCGAGGAGCGCATCCCGCGCGCCATCCGCCGCAGCTCGAGCTGGGCGATCCGCGTGGGACACTTGGGGTAGTTGCCGGAGAGCCGCTGCCAGAGGCCGCCGCCGAACGGATTGTCTTCGAGACTGCGGCGCACCAGCTCGGCGGCACCGGCATCGAGCGGCTGCGCGGCATCGTGCAGCTGACGATCGAGCGAGCGCAGCGTGTCGAGCATCTGCGTCTGCGTCGTCTCTTCGCGATTGTTCGAGAGGAAGCGCGGCAGCGCGGCGTAGACCGTGATCCCGTACATGCCGGAGAGGATCACGATCATCATCAGCACATAGGCCAGCGTGTGGACGTTCCAGCCGAAGTGGAAGCCGGTGTGCAGCGTCGCGACTATGATCAGCGAGAGGCCGAGATAGACGTGCGCCGAGGTCCACGCCTTGAGACTCCAGCGGCCGCGCGTCATCGCACGCTTGCGCAGCCCGAGCATCGTCAGCCACAGGATCAGCAGCGCGCCGATCGTGCCGAGCGTGTAGCCATAGGCGCTGCCGCCGTTCGGGTGCGGCTTCTGGTCGATCAGCAGATAGGCGACGATCGAGACGAGGCAGAGCCCCCCGGCGATCTTGAGCCAGCGAAAATTGCGGTGCCGCAGGAAGCCTTCGTGGTTGGTGCCGCCGGCAAGCGCCGACCGGCTGAGCTGACGCGTCGCCATCGTCAGCCCTCGATCCGCTCGAGCCGCGAAACCGAGAGGAACGCCTCGGGTGCGACGCGGATCGCGGCGCCAGTCGGACAGGCACGGACGCAAGCCGGGCCGCCTTCGATGCCCGAGCACATATCGCACTTGATCGCCTTCTTGGGCTGCTCGGCGCCGCCCTTGGCGTGCGCGTAGCTCCATTTCTTGGAGGGTTCGCCCGGCCCCGGCCCTCGCCCAAAGAAGATCCACGAAAGCAGGCTCGGCTTCTTCGGCGGCACCTTGTCCATGCGGATCACGCCATAGGGGCAGTTGCGCTGACAGTTGCCGCAGCCGATGCAGGTCTCGTCGATGAACACCTCGCCGTCGGGTCCGCGATGGATCGCATTCGGCGGGCAATCCGCCATGCAGTGCGGATGTTCGCAGTGCCGGCACGAGGTCGGCACATGGAGATGCGCATAGGTGCGCCCCGCCTCGCGATCGAGGCGGGAGAGTCCTTCATGACTGTCGGCGCAGGCCTTCTCGCAATTGTCGCAGCCGACGCAGAGATTCTCGTCGATCAGCAGCACGTCGGTCGCTTCGCCGATGCCGTTCTGGACGAGGAAGCCCGCGACCGAACTGTACATGTCGACGACGCCCGAGAAGCTGTCCTTCTTCGCCTCGATGAAGGCATTGAGATCCTGCCGCGTCGCCATGTCGGCGCGCGCCTTCTCGAGCAGGTTCGGGCGCTTGGCGAGTAGTGCCTTGAACGCCTCGCCCGAAATCTTGATGACCTCGCTCTTGATGCCGGCGCGAACGGTGGCGGTGCGCTTGCCGCCTTCGATCAGCGCCATTTCGCCGATGTAGGAGCCGGCGGGGAGGTACGAGAGGAACACCGGCTTGCCGCCGATAGTCTTCTCGACGATCATCGATCCGGTGCGGATCACGTAGATGTCGTAGCCTTCCTCGCCCTCGTTCATGATCGTCTCGCCGGCCTTGACCGACTTGATCTCGGACGAGTTGACGACCTCGGCGAGATCGCCGGGGCCGAGGCCCGAACCGAAGATCTGGAGCAGCTGGCGCTCGACCGAGATGCGCGCGAGCGCGCGCTTCGCCGCGGGTACCGACGCCATCAGCTTCAAGGCGGCGTTGCGCGGGATCTCGACGAGGATCGAATCCTCGCTCGCGCGCACGGTGGCACCGCGCCGCCGTCCCGAGATCAGCCCGACCTCGCCGAACACCGAGCCGGCGCGCACCGGCACGGCGCGGGTGGGATCGCGCGGATCGATCTCGATGCGGACGCCGCCCGAGGCGATGCCGAACAGCGAGGAGCCGGGCGCGTTGCGCTCGAAGACGACCTCGCCCTTGCGCACCGCATGCACATCCGAATCGAGCATGAACTCGCGCATCTGCAGCGGCGAGAGCTCCTCGAGGATCGCCACGTTGTCGCGCAGGAACTCGAGCCAATATTCGACTCCGCGGCGTCCCGGCAGATCCTTGAACTTGCCCTCGAGGATCGGTTCGTCGGCGGGCTTCAGCGTGCGGTTGCCGTTGATGAACTCGATGACGTCATAGCCCTGGTTCATGCAGTGCTTGATGAGCGGATAGCCCGCGAGCGCGCCGATCACGAAGATCCCGGCATTGGTCGACTCGAAGACCGGCGAGAGCTTCGGGAAAGCCTCGCGATCGGGGCTGGTGAACTCGATGCCGCACTCTTCGATGAACTTGCGCGGCGCGGCCGAGCCCATGCGCGCGATGACTCGGTTGCAGGGGATCTTGGCGACGCCGTCGCGCGTGTCGAGCGTGATGAAGCCTTCCTCGAGCAGGTTCGGTGCCGTATCGGTCATCACCGTCAGCCGACCGGCATCGCGCATCGAGAAGAGCAGCTTGACGTTGGCGTCCTTGGCGCGGCTGAAATCGGCCGAGCGGTTGAGGATGGTGACGGTGTTGCGCTGTTCGGGATCGGCGGCGAGGCCGACGGCATTCTCGATGCCGGCGTCGCCCGAGCCGATGACGGTGATATGCTCGTCGACATATTCGCCGGGATCGTCGAGCTGATACTGGACGGTGTTGGTTTCGACGCCGGGCACCCTCAGCGTGTTGGGATTGCCTTGCGTGCCGATCGCCAGCACGATCGCCTCGGCCTGGATCTCGGCGCCGCCTTTCAGCGCGATCGTGAACGCGCCCGCGACTCCGCCGATCTTCACGACCTCGCTATGATAGCGGACGTTGATCTTCTGCTCGCTCGCCTGCCGATTCCAGACGTCGAGGATCGCCTCGCGCTTGCCGGCGTCGAAGTCGCAATCCGAGCGCAGCACGAGCTGGCTCGGCGTCGCCATGACGTGCTTGCCCTTCTGATATTTGTAAATCGTATCAGAAAGATGGTCGGTCTTCTCGAGCAGGACATGGCTGATGCCGAGCTGCGCGGCACGTGCCGCTGCACTGAGCCCCGCCGGACCCGATCCGACGATGGCGACGCGATACGCCTCAGCCATGATACTTACCCCCTGCGCCTGGTGCCGTCCGTGCGTGCGGAAGGCGTATTCGAGACGCGACCCGCCTTCCACTCTATCATCTTGTTCGGCGACGGCTAGACTAGATGTGCGACAGATGAACGGATTGGCCGCGCACGACGAACCAAATGAGCGGCAGACGAGCAAGGGGATGAACGGGGGACATGGCTAGGCAGGGCGGGTTGGCGCGAATCGGCGCGGGCGGAATCATGCTCATCGTGGCGGGGCTGGTGGCGATCGCGGCGGTCGGTGTCGCGGTCTGGCGCTCGCGCCCGGCGCCGTCGCCGCCGTCCGCCGCGGTTGCCGCGAACCAGAATGTCGGCAGCGTGCAGGACATGGTCGGCCAGCTCGAGAAGAAGCTGAAGACCTCCCCCAATGATCCGGCCGGCTGGCGAATGCTCGCCTGGTCCTATTTCGAGACGGGCCGCTATGCCGACAGCGCGCGCGCCTACAAGCAGGCGGCGACGCTCGATCCCGGCAAGGCGGACTATTGGTCGGCGCTCGGCGAGGCGACGGTGCTCGCCGGCAACGCCGGGGTGACGCCGGACGCAGACGCCGCCTTCCGCCACGCGCTGAAGATCGATCCGAAGGATGCGCGCTCGCGCTATTTCATCGGCGTCGAGAAGGACATGGCGGGCGATCACAAGGGCGCCGTCGACGATTGGATCGCGCTGCTCAAGGACACGCCGGCGGGGGCGCCATGGGACGGTCAGGTTCGCGAACTCATCACCAAGGTCGCGACCGCGAACAAGATCGACGTCGCCGGGCGCGTGCCGCCGCCGGCGCAGCTGACCCCCGCACAGCAGGCCGCCGCCGCGCCGCCGCAGGGATCGGGCGCCGATATCGCCACCGCCGCGATCCCCGGCCCCAGCCGCGAGCAGATGGAGCAGGCCTCCTCGCTGCCGCCCTCGGCGCAGGACCAGATGGTCCAAGGCATGGTCGCCAAGCTCGCCGCCCGGCTGCAGCAGAACCCGCACGACGCCGATGGCTGGATGCGGCTGATGCGCGCCAAGATGGTGCTCAACGACGCCGCCGGCGCGCAGTCCGCCTTCGCCAGCGCGCGTCAGGCCTTCGCTGGCGATCGCGAGCAGTTGGCGCGGCTGGGCGAGGCCGCCAAGGCACTCGGCATCCCCGGCGCGTGACGACCAGGTGAGCGGCGCGCAGCGGCCGGTCCGGTTGGCGCTGATCGTCGGGACGCGGCCGGAGGCGATCAAGATCGCGCCGATCGCGATCGCCGGCCGCGACGATCCGCGCTTCACCTGACGATCGTGCATAGCGGCCAGCACGGCGCACCGTTCGACCGCGCGCTCTTGGCGTTCGGGCTTGCGGCCGATGTGCGCCTCGGTATGCCTCCGGACAGCGATCCCGATCGTGCCGTCGCCGCGATCCGCGCGGCCACGGGCGACTGGCTCGCCGCCGCGGCACCCGATCTCGTTCTCGTCCAAGGCGATACGAGCACAGCGCTGGGCGGCGCGCTGGCCGCGAGAGACCGTGGGATACCGATCGGTCACGTCGAGGCGGGGCTTCGCTCGGGTGACCTGCGCAATCCCTGGCCCGAAGAAGGCAACCGGATCGCGATCGATGCCATCGCCGACCTTCTGTTTGCGCCGACGGAAACCGCGCTCGGCCACTTGCGTGCGGAAGCGTGCCCCGGCGCGACCGCGGTAACGGGCAATAGCGCGATCGACGCCGTGCTCTGGATGCGCGAGCGCCTTGAAGCCCAGCCTTCACTCTCCGGTTTGGACGGGCTGCTCGCCGGCGACCCGCGCCCGCTCATCCTCGTCACTTGCCACCGCCGCGAGGCGATCGGAGCGCCGCTCGTGGCGATCTGCACCGCACTGCGCATGATCGCTGACCGTGGCGACGTTCGTCTGCTGCTTCCCGTTCACGGCAATCCCGAGATCGGCACGATCGTCGAACGGCATCTCGCCGACCACCCAGCGATCGCGCTCACGCCGTCGCTCGACTATCCGACGGCAATCGATGCGATACGGCGCGCGCGACTTATCCTGACCGACAGCGGCGGCATTCAGGAGGAAGCGCCGGCGCTCGGCACGCCGGTGTTGGTGATGCGCGAGGCGACCGAACGGCCGGAGGCGCTCGCGACAGGCACCTGACCTGCCTCGCCGATCAACGCCCACATGCCCTGGCGGTGGCGCAGCGCGGGGCGCTTCTCAATCGTGAATCTCATGCTCGTCGGCCATGATCCAGCTCGTATCGTCGCCGAAACCGCTCGTTTGATCGCTGATCAAGAAGCTCATCGCGCGATGAGCGAGGCCGTCTTCCCCTATGGTGACGGCACTGCGGCGCACCAGATTCTCGACCACATTGCGCGATATTTCTCCGCGGGCTGAAATTGCTGCTTTGTTGCTTTCCGCGGGTCTCTGGCGCAAAGCCGCGCGCCGAAAGGAACGAACCATGGCCTCCCGCTGGAGCCCCGAAAGCTGGCGCGCCTACGAAGCGCGGCAGATGCCCACCTACCCCGACGCGGACGCGCTGCAGCGCGCCGAACGGGAGTTGCTGAGTTATCCGCCGCTGGTCTTCGCGGGCGAGGCACGCGCGCTCAAGGCCGAGCTCGGCAAGGTCGCGGCGGGCGAGGCGTTCCTGCTTCAGGGCGGCGATTGCGCGGAGAGCTTCGCCGAATTCCACCCCAACAACATCCGCGACACCTTTCGGGTGCTGCTCCAGATGGCGGTGGTTCTGACCTATGCCTCCAAGCTGCCGATCGTGAAGGTCGGTCGCATGGCGGGCCAGTTCGCGAAACCGCGCTCGACCGATACCGAGGAGCAGGGCGGCGTCTCCCTGCCCTCCTATCGCGGTGACAACGTCAACGACATCGCCTTCACCGCCGAGAGCCGTACGCCCGATCCGCAGCGCATGGTGCGCGGCTACAACCAGTCGGCGGCGACGCTCAACCTGCTCCGTGCCTTCGCGCAGGGCGGCTACGCCAATCTCCACCAGGTCCACCGCTGGACGCTAGATTTCATGGGCCGCAGCCCCTGGGCGGAACGCTACCAGGCGCTCGCCGACCGCATCGGCGAAGCGCTCGACTTCATGGCGGCCTGCGGAATCAATCCGGAAACGGTGCCGCAGCTCAAGGCGACCGCCTTCTACACCAGCCACGAGGCGCTGCTGCTCGCCTACGAGCAGGCGCTGACCCGGGAGGACAGCCTGACCGGCAACTGGTACGGGCTTTCCGCGCACATGCTGTGGATCGGCGACCGCACGCGGTTCGAGGGCTCCGCGCACGTCGAATATCTGCGAGGCATCGGCAATCCGATCGGTATCAAATGTGGCCCGAGCCTCGAGCCCGACGTGCTCCTGCGCATGCTCGACACGCTCGATCCCGCGCGCGAACCCGGCCGCATCACGCTGATCACGCGCTATGGGCACGACAAGATCGAGAAACATCTTCCTGATCTCGTCCGCGCGGTGAAGCGCGAGGGCCGGCCGGTCGTATGGTCATGCGACCCGATGCACGGGAACGTCATCAAGGCCGCGAACGGTTTCAAGACGCGGCCGTTCGAACGCATCCTCGCCGAGGTGCGCGGCTTCTTCGCGGTGCATCGCGCGGAAGGCACGCATGGCGGCGGCATCCACGCCGAGATGACCGGCCAGAACGTCACCGAATGCACCGGCGGCGCGGTCGCGATCACCGACGAAGGCCTCGCCGATCGTTATCACACCCAGTGTGATCCGCGGCTCAACGCCGGCCAGTCGATCGAGCTCGCCTTCCTGCTTGCCGAGATGCTCAACCAGGAGATGAAGGAGCGCGAGAAGGCAGCCGCCTGAAGCGTTACCTGGCGATACCGTAGCGCTTCGCGAGATCCGGAAGCCTCGGATCGAGCGCGACGGCGGCGGCGATATCGGCTTGACCAGTCTCGATCTTGCCTTGCGCGACTTCGGCCGTGCCGCGCCCATACAGCGACCACGGTAGCTTGGCGTTGACCGCCAGCGCCGCGTCGTAGTCGGCGACAGCCTTGTCGAACTGGCCCATGCGCAGCTCGACCATGCCGCGACTATCCATGAACCCGGGCATGTGCGGACGCAGCCGATTGGCGGCGTTGCAGTCGGCGAGCGCCTGCGGCAGCTCCTTGTCGGCAAGCGCGCGATCCCAGCAGCGCGCGTTGAGCGCGACCGGTCGACGCGCATCCTCGGGATGATTGTCGAGCCAGAGCGTCTCCAGCGGGATCGAGCGGTCCGGCCATCCCGCCCGGTCATACAGTTCCGCCAGCTCCAGCCGACTGTCTGCCGCCGGCGGCGCGTTGCGATCCGCGACGTCCAGGTCGGCAATCGCCCCCTGCTCGTCCTTCGCCCTGATCCGCAGCGCCGCGCGTGCTAGCCGCGCCTCGACCTCGGTCGGCGCGATGTCGATGGCCTTGTCGATATCGGCGGCGGCGGCCGCCTCCTGCTTATTCTGTAGATAGGCGCCCGCGCGCTGCTCCCGATAGCGCGCTTCGCCGGGCGCCAGGGCGATGGCTTGCGTGAAGTCGGCGATTGCACCGGGATAGTCGTGATCGGCGGCACGTACGGCACCGCGACGGTCGAACGCCGCCGCGTCGTTGGGCTGGTCGGCGTCCACGGCCGCTGTCGTCGCGAGCGGCCGCTCCGGCCCGGTCTGCGCCGCGTGCGCGCTGAGGTTGAAGACGGGACCGCCGAGATAGCTGAAGAAGATCCGGTGCTGCGAGTTCGCCACGAACACGCGATGGGAGATGAAGAAATCGGCACCGATCAGCATGTCGCCATCGAGGAGTCCCATTTCGCCGATCCGCAGGTGCGCATGCTCGATGGTCTCGTCGCCGAGCTTCAGGGTCTCGACGGGTACGATCCATGTCGGAACAACTTGCCTGCCGATTCCCGAAGCGAGGCCGCCCGGCTCTGCACCCGGTGTGGTGGGCGTCAGCCCGATCCGTGCCGCCGCCGATCTGGATAGCATGCTCAGGCCGGCACCGGTGTCGAAGATCGCTCGGAAGTGTTTACCGTTGATCTCGATTTCACCGATCGTGTGGTGATCGCCGGTTTCAGACGGGGCCGTCGGCATGACGGAATAGTCTCGCCGGGTTTGGCCCAGTAAGCGAGATTGGCTTTCTCGCAGCCGCGGGTCTGCATCAGCCGGATCGCGCTGTGCGGCAGATCATATTCGACATCGTGAATGCCGAGGAAGTTCTGCCCGAGCATCCCGGTGACGCCAAATTCACCGCCCCCGACGAGGAATTCCACGCGCGGGATCGTGGCGCCGCTGATTCCGAAGGTGACGGTCGTGACATTGACGTCGATGCTGCCGCCGATGCCTTGGACTCGGAGCCGCTCGGGAGCAGGCTGCAGCACCAGCTTGAGTTCCCGGGCGCTACCGGCCGTGATCATGCTGAAGAACGCGCCGCTGTCGGCCAGGAACTCGACGGGCTTGCCATCGATCGTCGCGCTGACGATCGGTCGTAGGCCGCGCATCGTCACCGGAAATTCGCCGAACTTAGAAATCGTGCAGTCGGCCAGCGCGGTGCCGGGCAGCATCAGCACGACAGCGATGCCGGCCAACAACCGCCGCCAACGTGCCAGGCGCACCCCCTGCGCACACTTGGCGGCCATGTCTCGTCGCGCTTCGCGGCTGAACCGCCAAGGCACACCGCGCCCGCCAAAGCCCGTGTTCCGCATCGTTTCCCCCGCGCGCTCTATTTTGCGCTGAGCGTAGCGGCGATCGCCCAACGCTCAAGAGCAGACCGGTCCGATGTGCGGGCGCGAAAAGCTGCGGAGCAGCAAATGGTCAATCGAAGCGATGCTCCCGCCGACGGATGGTGACCCCTACGGGACTCGAACCCGTGTTTTCGCCGTGAGAGGGCGACGTCCTAGACCGCTAGACGAAGGGGCCGCGCGGCGGAGCGAGGCGGTTAGGAGCCGGGGGGCGCGAAGTCAACACCCGCGAATGCCGGCGCGGCAACCATCGCGCCCATCGAAAAGGGAACTTAGGTTGGCGCCGTCGCTTCTCGTCGCGAAAGGAGCGCACCGATGACCGATCAGCATGAACTGAAGAAGCATCTTTGGCACAAGATGGAGGCGGGCCCCTATGTGATGATCGGGCTCGAGGGCGGCGGCCACAGTGAACCGCTGACCGTGCAGCTCGACAAGGATCAGGTCGACCGGCTCTATTTCTTCATCGGCAAGGACAATCGCCTTGCGCGCGGCGGTCGTGCGATGGCCCAGTTCGTGTCGAAGGGGCAGGATTATTTCGCCTGCCTGTCCGGCACGGCGCAGATCGACAATGATCCCGCGATGATCGACAAGCTCTGGTCGCGCGCGGCCGAAGCCTGGTTTCCGGGCGGCCGCAACGATCCCAATCTCGCGCTGCTCCGCTTCGACATTGCGGACGCCGAGCTCTGGGAAACCGACATGTCGCTGAGCGGCAAGCTCAAGATGCTGTTCGGCGGCAAGATCCAGCCCAGCGAGGAAGGCAGCCACGCGCGGGTAAGCTCGACCGCCGCCTGAACCGGAGCGCGCGGCGGGCAGCCGCCGCGCGCGTCACTCCAGCTGCGTCAATAACGCCGTGAGCATCGGCCGCAGCCGTCTGAGCTCCTCGCTATGGGTGGCGGAAAGCTGCTCGAGCAGCGCGCGTGACCGCGTCGTCAATTCGATCAGCGCCTGGCGCCGGTCCCGCGGTGATGGCGCGCGCGACACGAGGCCGAGCGTCTCCAGCCGATCGACCAGCTCCGATGCGCTGTGCGGCTTGATCACCAGCCGCTCCGCAACGAACCCGATCGTCACCTGCCTTGCGTCGGCGCCTCGGATCGCGAGCAGCGCCTGGTGTTGTTGCGCGGTCAGGCCGTGCTCCGCCGCGCGGCGCTCGCTGAATACCAGAAACTGCCGCAGCGCGTGGCGGAACTGGGCCAGTGCCGCATAGTCGACCGCACCCGAGCTTCCACCCGACATCGCCGCTCCTCATTGACTATATCGTATTCCGATATAACTGCGCGCCCGACAAGGAGCATGCATGACGAAGGCGATCGCGCAAAACCCGGTCCGGCTTGCGGATCACAGCGCGGACTGGCGGATGACGATGCTGGCGGCGGCCGCGCTCGTCGTCGGCACTGGCGGCGCGCTCGGCGCGTGGCTGCTGCTCAAGCTGATCGCGATCGCCACCAACCTGTTCTGGTTCGGACGGCTGTCGGACGCCGCCGCCGACATCGCGGCCAACCATCTCGGCGCGGCCGTTGTCGCCATTCCGATCCTCGGCAGCCTCGTCATAGGCTTGATGGCGCGGTTCGGCTCGGAGAAGATCCGCGGCCACGGCATCCCCGAGGCGATCGAGGCGATCCTCTATGGCGAGAGCCGACTGTCGCTGAAGGTGGCGTTGCTGAAGCCCCTGTCGTCCGCGATCTCGATCGGCAGCGGCGGTCCGTTCGGCGCCGAGGGCCCGATCATCATGACCGGCGGCGCGATCGGATCGCTGTTCGCCCAATGCTTCCACCTGAGCGCGGCGGAGCGCAAGACGCTGCTCGTCGCCGGCGCCGCGGCGGGCATGACCGGGATATTCGGCACGCCGCTTGCCGCCGTTCTGCTCGCGATCGAGGTGCTGCTGTTCGAGTGGAAGCCGCGCAGTTTCGTTCCCGTCGTCGTCGCAGCGCTCGTCGCACTGGCGTGGCGGCCGCTGCTGCTCGGTACAGGCCCGCTTTTCCCGTTCGTCGCGCGCGGCTTGCCCGGCATCGGTGTCGAGCTTGGCGTCGGCGTCGGCATCGGCAT
>Ga0213875_10000772_pt1 | contig 23912 bp, 25 predicted proteins | sample BarmaccomBMRX_R8_FD_160105 | JGI IMG/M metagenome (GOLD analysis project Ga0213875, IMG submission 160105) | Root-associated microbial communities from Barbacenia macrantha in rupestrian grasslands, the National Park of Serra do Cipo, Brazil - RX_R8 | ecosystem: Host-associated > Plants > Roots... | reverse complement strand
TCGGCGAACCGGTCGTCGTTCACGTCGGCGTCCATCTCGATCAGCTCGACCCGCTCGGTGTCGAGTTCGCGGCGGATGGCACCGAACAGCGCGCGGTCGGCCGCCTCGTCGCGGAACGGCCCCCCGTCCACGTCGATCGCCGAGACCCCCCGCAACGGCAGGAACAAGCTGGTGGGGCCGGTCGCCGCCGACAGCCGCCGGGCCAGCCGGGTGCCCAGCTCGGTGTTCTCCTCGGCGGTGGTCCGCATCAGCGTGGTGATCGGGTTGTGCACGTACAGGTTCCGGCCCTTGAACTGCTCCGGGACCGTGTCCTCGGGCCCGAAGTTGACCATGTCGAGCGCGCCGACCGACACCACCTGCGGGATCCCGGCCTGGCCGGCCGCGCTGAGCCGGTCCGGGCCGGCCGAGAAGATGCCGCCCACCAGCTCGTCGGCCAGCTCGGTGGTGGTGACGTCGAGCACCCCGGCCAGCAGGCCCTGGGCCGCCAGCGACTCCAGCGTGCGGCCGCCGGTGCCGGTCATGTGGAACACCAGCACCTCGTAACCGAGGGTCTCCAGCCGGGCCCGGGCCCGGGTGATGCAGGGGGTGGTGACGCCGAACATGCTGGCCGCCACCATCGGCCTTCCGGTCGCGGCGGCTGGCAACGGCGCGGCCAGGACCATGCCCGCGACCGCGGCCGCCGCGTTGGCCAGGATGCGGGTGGAGATGCGGTTGAGCCCGGCGATGTCGGTCACGCTCGGCATCAGCACCAGGTCGGTCTCGCGGATGTAGTCGGCCGTGTTGCCGGACGCGGCCGTCGACACCACCACCTTGGGCACCCCCAGCGGCAGCGGCCGGAACGCCCGGGTGGCGATCGAGGTGCCGCCGGTCCCGCCCAGGGCCAGCGCCCCGTCCAGGCGGCCCTCGGCGTACAGGCGGCCGACCACCGCCTCGGCCCCCTCGGCCATCGCGGTGATCGCGGCGCCGCGGTCGCGGGCGGTCACCAGCGCGTCGAAGTCGGCCCCGGCCGCCGCCGCCACCTCCTGGCGGGTGATGTCGGGCGGGAAGCCGGGCGGTTCCAGCACTCCGGTGTCCACCACCAGCACGTCCACGCCGGCCGCGCGCAGCCGGTCGCGGACGAATTCGTTCTCCGCGCCCTTGGTGTCGAGCGTTCCGACGAGGACGACTGTGGCCATCGGCGGACTCCCTTCCACGTTGCCGTGCGATCGCGACCTGTTCGATCATCGCTGTATGGCACCTGTGAAGGCGAGAGCCAATTCACGACCGGTGGTCTCGGTCATCGGCCGTAACCAGCTGGCCCGGCTGCTCGAAGGCTGGGTGGCCGGGGACGGTGCCCTGCACACGCAGCTCACCGACCGGCTGCGCGGCCTGGTCCGGTCCGGGCTGCTGCCGGCCGGCACCCGGCTGCCGTCCGAGCGCATCCTGGCCGGCACCTTGAACGTCAGCCGCACCACGGTCGGCGCCGCCTTCGACGAACTGCGCGGCGAGGGCGTCTTCGCCAGCCGCCGCGGCGACGGCACCTACGTCTCGCTGGCCGGGCGGCACACCCTCAGCCGGGGTGATGACCGGTTGCGCTCGTTCCTGACCCCGCCCGCGTCGATCGACCTCCGCAGCGCCGCCTTGCCCGGCCTCGACCTGGTCACCGCCGAGATCGACCGGCTGCACCGGGGCCGACCTGGCCGGCCTGGTCGCCACCCACGGCTACCTGCCGGCCGGCCTGCCCCAGCTCCGCCGGGCGGTGGCCACCTACTACGCCGACCTCGGCCTGCCCACCAGCGAGGACCAGATCGTGATCACCTCCGGCGCCCAGCAGGCGCTGCGGCTGGTGGCCACCGCGCTGCTCGAACCGGGGGCGCCGGTGCTGATCGAGGAGCCGTCGTTCCGGGGCGCGATCGAGGTGCTGCGGGCGGCCGGAGCCCGGCTGATCCCGGTCCCCAGCGGCCCGGCCGGCATCGACCTGGCCGCGCTGCGGGCCGCGGTCCGTGCCCACCGTCCGGTGCTCGTCCTCATCCAGTCCACCGTGCACAACCCGACCGGCTCGGTGCTCGACGTGGCCGGCCGCCAGGCCCTGGCCGGCCTCGGCGTCCCGGTCCTCGACGACGCCACCCTCTACGACACCCTGGTCGACGCTCCGTCGGGCCCGGCCCTCAAGCCGACGGCGGCCTACGGCGGCCCGGTGATCACCCTCGGCTCGGCCAGCAAGTCGTTCTGGGGTGGCCTGCGGGTCGGCTGGCTGCGGGCCGACCCCGCCACCGTGGCCGCGCTGACCTCGGTCAAGGGCGGTGAGGACCTCGGCACCTCGGTGCTCGCCCAGCTGGTGGTGGCCCGGCTGCTGCCGGCCATCGGGCTGGCCCGCGACCGCCGCCGGGCCGAGCTGGGGCCGGCCCGGGACTCGGTGACCGCCGCGGTCGCCGAGCTGTTCCCCAGCTGGCGGTGCGCGCGCCCGGCGGGCGGCGCCTCGCTGTGGGTGCGGCTACCCGCCCCCGGCGCCACCGCGTTCGCCCAGGCGGCCGACCGGGCCGGGGTGGCGCTGCTGCCCGGCCCCACCTTCAGCTGCGCCGACGGCCTCGACGACCACCTGCGGATCAGCTTCGCGGCCCCGCTCACAGACGTGCTCTGCGGCCTGCAGCGGATCGCCGCCGCCTGGCAGGCCTTCACTCGCTGAGCCCGGCCGGACGCGGCCCGGCCCCCGCCACCCACAACTCCCGCCACCTGAACCGAGTCCACGACTTCCGAATTGGCCCTGGAAAACGATTGCCCACCTGGGCCACGATCGATGCATGACTGACTTCGTGGCCCGCCCCGCTGACTACACCGTGGACGAGCAGGACTGGGGCCACCTGGTCTGGATGGTGTCCGGCGCGCTCGGCAACTCCAAGGTGCTGACCGTGGGCAAGTGCTTCATCAAGCCCGGCCAGGCCAATCCGCCGCACTACCACCCCAACTCCGACGAGGTCCTGCACGTGGTCCGCGGCCACATCGAGCACCGGGTGGGCGACGAGTACATCGAGATGAAGGCGGGCGACACGATCTCGATCCCGCAGGGCCGCATCCACAACGCCCGCAACCTCGGTCCCGACGAGGCGGAGTTCCTGATCACCTTCAACACCGCCGACCGCCAGGTCGTGGGGGAGTGACCGGCGCGGGCGTTCATCACATCGCGGTCGTCGGCTGCGGCAACGTCTCCGCCATGCACTTCAACGGCTATAACGCCCACCCCGAGCGGGTCAAGGTGGTGGCCGCCTGCGACCCGCTGCCCGAGCGCCGGGCCTGGGCCGAGCAGGAGCACGGGGTCCCGCGCACGTTCGCTTCGGTTGAGGACCTGCTCGCCTACCCAGCCAAATCCGGCCAGCACTGGGACACCGCGGTGGTGTGCACCCCGAGCGCGGTCCGCGAGCCCGCCGTGGCGGAACTGGCGGCCGCGGGCAAGCACGTCCTGACCGAGAAGCCGCTGGCCGACACCTACACCGAGGCCACCCGGATCGTGCAGCGCGGCCAGGACGCCGGCGTGCTGCTGGCGGTGAACCAGAACTTCCGCGACCACTACGCGTTCGGGATCGCCGCCCAGCTCATCGCCGACGGCGAGATCGGCCCGGTCCGCAGCGTGTCCCAGCTCGACCTGATGTTCCGCCAGGACCAGGGCTGGCGGATCAAGCAGCCGCGGCACGCGCTGTCAGTGATGGGCGTGCACTGGTTCGACGGCTTCCGCCAGCTGATCCCGGCCGACGCCACCCGGGTGCTGGCCCGGACCTTTTCCTCCCCGGCGATCGACTGCGTGGGGGAGACCGACGGGTCCGTGCACATCGACTTCGGGGCCGTGCCGGTGTCCTACCTGCAGAGCTTCTCCAGCCGGGTCCCGCTCACCCACACGATCGTGATCGGCGACGAGGGCACCCTGCGGTTCGGCTACGACTCGCTGACCCGGATCAACGACGCCGGCGCGGACCGCTGGGAGAACCCCTACGCGGGCGCGGGCAAGCCCCAGTCCACCTTCCGCAGCCTGAACCGGCTGCTGGACGCGATCGACACCGGCGGCCAGCCCAGCAACAGCGGCCGCGACAACCTGAAGACCATCGCGCTGCTGGAGGCGGCCTACACCTCGGCCGGCACCGGGCAGCCGGTCGAGCTGACTGGAGGACTCCCGCAGTGAAGATCGCCTTCTCCAAGCCCACCCGCGACCTGGCCCGCCAGCGCGAACTGTTCGACGGCTTCGGCCCGGCCGGTTACGCCGGCCTCCAGCTCAAGGGCAACCAGTACGCCGGCCACCTGGCCGACCCGCCCTCCTTCGCCGCCGCCTGGGGTGACGATCCCGCTCTGACCAGCGCCCTGATCACGATGGGGACCCTCGACAACGACGGCGTGGCCCGGCTCCGGCAGACCATCGCGTTCGCCGGCGCCACCCAGGCCGAACGGGTCGTCTTCTGCCATGACCACCCCCGCGACGGCGTGACCCCGGCCGACCTGCGCTCGTTCGCCCGCACCCTGTCGGCCGTCGGCCGCGACGCCGCCGAGCACGGCGTCGCCCTTTCCCTGCACCACCACTACCAGCAGCCGGTCATGCACTACGAGGACTTCGGCGTCTTCTTCTCCGCCGCCGACCACGTCGGCCTCACCGTCGACACCGCCCACCTGGCCAAGTCCGGCATCACCGACATCCCCCGGCTGATCCGCGACTTCGCCCCCGTCATCGACAACGTCCACCTCAAGGACTACGCCGACGGCCAGTGGCGCCTCCTCGGCCAGGGCACCCTCGACTTCCCCGCCATCCTCACCGCCCTCCGCGACACCAGCTACCCCGGCTGGCTCTGCGTCGACGAAGAAAGCGACGCCACCCTGCCCGACGGCCTCAAGGTCTCCCGCTCCTACCTCCGCGACACCCTCGCCCTCGACTGACCAGGCCGTCCCGTAACTCCCGACCAGGCCACGCCATCGTCCTCTTCACGGAGGCGGGTGCGCACCTCGGCGGTGAAGGACAGCGGGTCGGCCAGGATGCCTGCGGCAGCGAGTTCAGCGGCTGGTTGTCCCGGGCAGGACGGACCAGCGTGCCGGTCCCAGGCGGGGTTGGGCGGGTCAGTGTTCAGGGGTGATGAATCCCGTTTCGTAGGCGAGCACGACGGCCTGGACGCGGTCGCGCAGGCCGAGTTTCATGAGGATTCGGGCGACGTGGGTCTTGACGGTGCTCTCTTCGATGATCAGTCGCTGCGCTATTTCGGCGTTGGAGTGTCCCTGCGCGACCTGACGCAGTACGTCGCGTTCGCGCGGGGTCAGCTCGGCCAGCTGGGCAGGCAGGTCCTGGGACGGGCGGGTAGCGTGGATGAACTGTCCGATCAGCCGCCTGGTGATGGCCGGGTCGATGAGGGCGTCGCCGCGGGCGACGGTGCGTACCGCGTGGACGAGCTGCTCGCTGGGGGCGTCTTTGAGCAGGAATCCGCTGGCCCCGGCCCGTAGGGCGGCGTAGACGTATTCGTCGGTGTCGAAGGTGGTGAGCATCAGCACCTGGCTGGGGGTCTCGGCGAGGATGGTGCGGGCCGCGGCCAGGCCGTCCAGGGTCGGCATACGGATGTCCATGAGCACGACAGTGGGCGAGAGCTGGCGGGTGCGGTCGATGGCTTCGGCGCCGTCGCCTGCCTCGCCGACGACGGTGATGTCCGGCTCGGCGGTGAGGATGACGCGGAAGCCGGCGCGGACCAGGCGCTGGTCATCGACGACGAGTACGGAGATCTCGTCCGGCTCGCTCACCGAGCTGGCCGGGTGGCCGGCGGCAGGCCGGGTGACGGGCGACGGGGAAGGGTGGCTTGGACGCGCCAGCTCCGCGCGGCCGTGGGGCCCGCTGAGAAGGTCCCGCCGCAGCGGTGTACCCGTTCGCGCATGCCGTCCAGGCCGTGCCCGCCGCCCACGTCCTCCAAGCCGGAGCGCGCGCCGGCGGCCGGCTGATTGGTCACTTCGGCGAGGATTGACGCGCCTCGTCCGTCCAGCCGGATCTCGATCGGTGCACCCGGGGCATGCTTCATCGCGTTGGTGATGGCCTCCTGCACCAGCCGGTACACGGTCTCAACGGTCGTTTCCGACAGCCCTTCGGTATCGCCGCTGAGCCGGCACGTCACCCGCAGGCCGGAGTCCCGCACCCGTCGCACGAGGTCCTCGACGATCCGCAGCCCGGCCGGTGGGCTGACCGGGGACGACGTGCCGAGCACGGCGACCAGCCGCTCGATTTCAGCACTGGCCTGCCGCGCGGTGTCGCTGATCGAGTCGAAGCTCTCGGCGGCGCTGCCGGGATCGTTCTTGGCCAGGTAGACCCCGGCGTTGGCCTGCACGACCATCAAGCTGACGCAGTGCGCGACAACGTCGTGCAACTCCCGGGCGATGCGGGCCCGCTCGTAGCGCACCGACACCAGAGCGAACAGCTCCCGCTCCTCGTCGAGTTCGCGCGCCCGCACCTCCAGCTGCTCGCCCACCCGGCGGCGCGAGGCGACGACCAGGCCAGCCAGCCACGGCCCGATGGTCAGCATCTCCAGGAACGGGTTGAACCCGCTGCCGTTGGCGGCCATCGCCGCCGTCAACGGCACCAGACCCCACAACGAGCGGCCCCACCGGCAGTCCGAGCCCAGCGCCAGCGCGATCAGGAACACCGCGGCCCAGGCCGGGTCACCGACCGGCCCGCTGGCCACCGTGTCCCCGCCGGGAACCAGCAGTGGGACGACCAGCAACACGGCCGCCACCAAGGCCACCGTGACCGGGAGCCGGCGACGCCACCACACCACCAGCCCGACGCCGGCCAGGCACGCCGTAACCGCGGCCACCGCCGCCGGACGGCCCGCCGCGACGGCCGCCACGATGATGGTGGCCGAGGCGATCAGGACCGCAGCCGCTGGGTCGGCGTTCTGCCGGCACCAGAGCCAGAACCGCTGCCCGGCCCACGATCGCGTATCGCGTCCGGGCCGGCGGTGTGAGGGCGCGATGGAGCCGGACACGGCGTGCTCAGACATGCCCGGCGGCCAGCGGCAGCCGTACCACCGTTGTGCGCCGCCCGCCGCTGGTCGAGGTGGCCAGCGTGCCGCCGTGCATTGAGGCCCGTTCGGTCGCCGCGGCCAGGGCCGCAGCCACGCCGGCACGGGCCTCGGAACGGCGGCCGCTCGGTCCGTCCACGGTCAGCTCCAGCTCCTGTGCACCGAAGCTGACCTTGACCGCGACCCCGGCGGCCGGATCGTTGTCCGCGGCGAGCAGCAGCCGTTCGATGATCCGGTAAGCGGACAGCTCCAGCCCGGGCGGCAGCAGGCGCGGGTCGCCGGTGACCTGCAACCGGGGCTGGGCTTCGCTGGCTCCGGCGAGCAGCCGGTCCAGGTGCGCGAGCATCGGCGCCGGCTCGGTCGGTGCGAGATCGGCAAGGTTGGCGACGACCTCGCGCATATGCGTCAGCGTCGCCCGGCCGGTCTCCTGAATCGTCACGAACGCGGCCTGGGCATCCTCAGGCTGGGCGGCCAGCACGTCTCGGCCGCTCGCCGCGGCAGTGGCGATCTGCTCGACACCGCGTTGCAGCACCCCGTCCAGATCGGCGGCGATCCGGGACTGATCAGCCGCCACCGCCAGTCGCGCGTTCTCCTCGCGCTGCGCGCGCAGCTGCGCGGTACGGGCCCGAAGCCGGGCCACCGCGGCGTTACGGGCAGCCAGCAGCCGGCCGGCGCCGGCGAACGCGGCCGTGATCGGAACCATGTACACCAGCACGCCCGAACCGAGCTGCGGGTCCGAGTACGCCTGGCACACGAGATTGCCCGCCAGCAGCGCCAGGCCGATCACGGCAGGCCGCCACCGGCAGCGGGCGCCGATCACGAAGGCCACGTAGAACACCGCCGGCAACCCTGTCCCGCACCGCACCAGGTGCCCGATCGCCACCCAGTTCAGCGCCGCGCCCGCCGCGAGGACCGCCGCCACCGCCACCGGATTCCGGCGCGCCGCCACGACCGGCGCGACCATCAGCAGCACCGCCAGCGACGCCGCCCACCCGGCGTTCGCGTTATGTGCGTTCGAGCCGGTCAACCCAGCCGCCGAGGCGACCGAGAACGCGCACAGCACGAGCGCGAACGCCACGTCCCCGACCGCGACACCCGGCCAGCCGGGAACCGGTGACCTCAGCCACCGCGCCGAGACCTGCTGGTTCATCGCATCCTCCTCGCCCGTGCCGCGGCCAGTCGTCAACGCCAGTCGTCACGGCCAGTTACTCAAGAAAGTGTGACGGCCGATCCGAACGGGCCGCAATAGGTGCGGCGTTTGTGCTGACCAGCATGGCCTCGCCGACCCGGCGAGTCGTCCGTCGGCAGAGCGGTCTCGGCGCGGCCAGCATCCCTCTCAGGACGGACAGCAACGACGGCAAGATCCACACCACGGGCGACGACCCGGCCGCATCTCCGCTGGCAGCATCGAGGCACCAATCAACCCGAAGGAGATGCCAGCCATGACCCGCTCGCTGAAGTTCCTGCTCGCCGCCCTGGCGATTATTACCGTCCTCGACGTGGTGGCCGCCGTGCAAGCCGCCCAGATCACCGGACCGGACAAGCCGCCCGTCTTCGCCGTCGTCGGCCTCGTGGTACTCGCCGCCGCCACCCTGACCGCCACCGTCGGACTGGCCCGCGACGCCCGATGGGCGCGGCCCGTCATCTACATCGCCTGCGCTCTGCGCATCATCAGCGGCATCCTCGGACTCGGCGGTCACACCAGCGCCGCCCGCCTGACCTTGGGCGCGGTCGGCGTCGTCTTGTCCGTGGCCGTCATTGCCGTCCTCGTGCGCACCCGCCGTCCGGCCGCCGAGATCGTCATCCAGCACACGTAGCCAGCCGCAGCAACCCTGCGTCGCTCCATGACTGGTCGAGCGGCGCCGCCACAAATCAGAGCGAGCAGGGGGCTTCGACCCTCAGTCGGCGGGGATGGGCCAGGCCGGCCACCCGTGTTTGGCCGGCCTGACCCAAGTCAGAGCTAACTCAGCGGGAACTCCTGCGCCGGCGTCCCGTTGCACGTGTAGATCTGCAACTGGGTCCCGTCGGCCGTGTTGTCGCCCGGATCATCCAGGCACAATCCCGACTGCGGGTTCAGCAGCGACCCGTTGGACTGCTGCTGCCACACCTGCCCGCCGACGTTGTTGCAGTCCCACAGCTCGACCTTGGTCCCCACCACGGTGCCGTCACCGTCGATGTCGAGGCAGCGCCCCAGCGTCTCCAGCGACCCGTTGGAGTTGTGGTACCAGTGCTGGTCGACCGCGTAGGACTGGCAGCCCCACAGCTGGACCACGGTCCCATCCGTCCCGACGTCGTCCCCGGCCACGTCCACGCACTGGCCGCCCGGGCCGTCGATCATGCCGCCGCCGTTGACCGAGAACAGCTGCGGGGACTCGTTGTTACAGGTCCAGATCTGCAGCTGGGTGCCGTTGGCGGTGTTCCCGCTCGGGTCGTCCAGGCACAGCCCGGACTGCGGGTTCAGCAAGGCCCCATCCGACTGCTGGACCCACTTCTGCCCGCCGACCCCGTTGCAGTCCCAGAGCTCCACTTTCGTACCGGCCGCGGTGCCGTCGCCGTCGATGTCCAGGCAGCGGCCGAGGGTGGACAACGAGTCGTCGGAGTTGTGGGTCCAGTGCTGGTCGACCGCACCGGACTGGCAGCCCCACAGGTCCACGATCGCCCCGTCGGTCCCGGTGTCGTCGCCGAGCACGTCCACGCACTGCCCGCCGGCCGCGGTGATCGTCCCCGCCGTCGCCGCCTCGCCGTTGGACGCCCCCGAGTACCCGGCCGCGGTGATGTTGGCCTGGACCGCGTTGTCGGTCGCGTCGCTCGGGAACCCCGACGTCATCACGCCCTCGAAGAACGAGCCGACCGAGGCGTTGCTGTTGTCCCCGCCGGTCCCGAGCACGATCCCGCCCTCCTGGTGCATCGGCTCGTAGCCACTGGGCAGCGACCCGTCCCAATAGGTCGACAGGCCGCCCGACTGCGCGTTACCCCCCCGCAGCTCGAACGTGTTCTGCCCGTTGTTCTTCAGCTCGGCGGTCACGAAGTCGCTGTTGTTGCTGGTGTCGGCCGAGTTGCTGCCGGTCCCCATCCACTGGCCGTTCTCCAGGTCGGCTTCGACCCAGGGGCCGCTGCCGTTACACGGCGAGGAGTTGGAGCCGCAGAACGTGGTGAGGTTGAGGGCGTCCATGTGCGAGGCGCCGTTGTCGTCGGAATTGGTCTCGACGTTGCCGAAGTCGAAGCAGCAGCCCGAGTTGACGTGGGTCCCGCTGGCCACCATGTACATGCCCTCGGCCTGGCCGTTGACCGCGATCCCGTGGGTGCTGTTGTCCCGGTAACCGGTCTGGCCGGCGATGTAGACGCCATACACCTTGTGACCGCCCGCCGTCACCGGCAGCGCCGCCGCGTTGGCGCCGACGTCGGCCCCGGCCGCCCCGCCCGCGCCCTCGATGGTCAGGTTGTTGCCCTCCGAGGACTGGTCGAACAGCTCGGTGATCACGCAGGTGGTGTGGGCGCAGAAGGTGTCCTGCTCGGTCGCGTTGGCGTAGCCGCCGGCCGACAGCAGCCCGACGTTGGTGGTGGCGCCGTCGGAGACCCGTCGCACCTGGTAGAGCGGCCCGTCGTAGGCCCCGTAGAGCGCCCGCACGGTGCTGTAGGCGGCCACGCACGGCGTCCCGCCCGACGAATAGATGTCACAGGGCCCGGTAGTGGCCGCCTGGGCCGCCCCGGTCGCGGTGAGCACGCCGGTGGCGGCCAGGGCCAGCGCCGAGACCACCATCAACACCCGTCTGACCAGCCCAGCCAAGCGAAAACGCCCCAGGACGCCCATCAATCAACACATCCGTTCGGTGAACCTGCGCGCATTCCTTCATGTACGCGGTTACACGGAAGCATCCTCCCCCACCTAACAGCCGTCAATAATCATTTTCAATCAAATAATCACATTTAAAGGGCTTTAGCCAATTGGCGATCGGGCGCCGCCGCCCCTCCCCCGCCAAGAGCCGGGCCGTCACCGGAAGCACCAACCCGACTCCCCCCAACCCGGCTGACCCCGCCAGCACCTCAGGCCAGCGCGCTCACAAGTTCCCGTGGATCCACAGCCAGAACACGGCGAACGCCACCACCGCCCAGAACAGCCAGCGCAGCCGCATCGCCCGCATCGCGCGGGCGGCTGCCCTGGCGCCTGCCTTGGCCCCGTTCATCGCCTGATAGGCGCCGAGCAGCCGGGCTCCGAGCACCCCGCCGATGAAGGCCAGTACTAAGCCGGCCGCCAGCAGTCCATCCCCGTGATCGCCCACTCACTGAGTGTCGCCGGCTTGAGGATTGTGCGGCAACCGGTTCTACTGGCTCGCTTCCGACCGCGCAATATTTTCCAGCAGCTCGGCCGGTGTCTCCCCGTAGCGGGGGATGGGAGTGCCGGCCGTCAGCTTGGGGATGGCCACGTAGCCGCCGGTGATGGCCCGGCAGTCCCAGCGGCCGTCCAGTCGCTCACGCACGTCGTCCAGGGTGATGGCCTCCGGCCCCCCGACACTTTCCTCGTCGCCCGAAGTCACCCTGCCAGTGTGCGGAAGTATCCGTGATCGGCCCAGCCCCGAACCCGGGGATACGGCGGCCGGGCCATCAGGGGCCCGGTGATCAGGTCGGGGTCTGCGAGCGGTTCAGCGACAACGTCACGGTGGCGCCCACGGGTTCACCGTCCTCGTCCCGCCGGGGCGAGATCAGCACGTCGAACCATCGGGCGGTTTCCGGACTGTGACAGGGCACCTCGATCGAGAGCACACCGGGCAGGTCACCGGCCAACGCGCCGCGGATGGTCGCCGCCACCTGCCGGCTGACCGGATCGTCGCCGGCCGCGGCGCAGACGTCCAGGTACGACACGCCTGGTCCGGTGCACGCCGGGTTCCCGCCGTTGGCCGCGGTGAACTGCTGCCAGGCGCGGTTGACCCATACGATGACCCCGTCGTGGTCCAGCGTGGCGATTTCCACTCCGACGTCACCCCGGGTCCGGCCCCTGTCCGCGGTGGCCCGGCGCCGCCTGGGCAGGGGCCACCCCGCGGCCGCCGCGGCCGACGGCATCTCGGCCGGCGTTGTCGCCGCCACGGCCGCACCGATCGAGTCGAAGACCGGCGTAAGCCGGTCCAGGCCGGTCATGCAAAGCACATGCCGCACGCTGTCCGCGCTGACCACCAGGCGCAGGTCGGTTCCGGTCACCACAGCCCGCTGATACACGTGCGCGAGCACCTCGCCGCAGGCATGATCGCAGACCGTGGTTCCGCGCATGTCGACGATCAGGACCAGCAGGTCGCGGGGCACCAACGCCTGCAGTTGCTCACCCACGGCCTGGGCGTTGGCCTGGTTGACCTGCCTGGGCAGCTCGACCAGCGCGTGCCGGTTCAGCCATCTCACCGGGCAGTGCCCCCCGGCCGGGGCGGAAGGCCCAGCCGTGTTCCTGTCTCCACCGGCTGCTAGTCGTACTGCTGCGCAATTCCAGGGTAGCCTCACTATGAGTGCCGCGCCTACTACGAAAGTAATAGTCGCCAACCTTTTGCGTCGGCCCCAGGTCCGCGTGAGCTGGTTACTCGTCCATGCTGGCGGGTATCGGTCGGCTGGCCGGCTATCCGCCCCGGCGCACGGTTTCCGGCTGCCTGTCCGGAACCGGCGCCACCCGCTCGGCTGCGGAGCCGGATTCCGCTGTCGGCTCCTCCCGCCGCCCCGCGCGCAGGCTGGCCACGGTGGTGGCGGCCAGCACCGCCACGATCACCACCAGGCTCAGCCAGGTCGGGATCTCCGGGACGGCCGGGCTGACGGTGTGACCCCAGTGCAGGGCGAGCTTGACCCCGATGAAGGCCAGGATCAGCGCCAGCCCGGTCGACAGGTGCACGAGCCGGTCGAGCAGCCCGGCGACCAGGAAGTACAGCGCCCGCAGGCCGAGCAGCGCGAACGCGTTGGCTGCGAACACCAGGAACGGCTCGTCGGTGACCCCGAACACGGCCGGGATCGAGTCGAACGCGAACAGCAGGTCCGACCCGCCGATCGCCACCAGCGCCACGAACAGCGGCGTCACCGCCCGGCGGCGGCCCCCGCCCGGCTCGTCCACCCGGGCCAGCAGCCGTCCGTCGTGGTGGCCGGCGGTCACCGGCAGCACCCGCCGGGTCAGCCGGACCACCAGATTGTCCCCGACCTCGGGCTCGCGGCCCCGGTTCCGGTACAGCTGGATCGCGGTCCACACCAGGACCAGCCCGAAGACCAGGAACATGAACGAGAAGGCGTCCAGCAGGGCCGCCCCGGCCAGGATGAACGCCACCCGCATGACCAGGGCCAGCACGATGCCCAGGGACAGAACCTTCTGCTGGTGCCGGGCGGGTACCGCGAACGTGGTCATGATGATCAGGAAGACGAAGAGGTTGTCGACCGACAGGCTCTTCTCGACCAGGTAGCCGGCGAAGAACTGGGCGCTGTACCCGGGGTCGGCCCAGAACGCGAGGGCCGCGCCGAACCCGATCGCGACCAGGATGTAAAACGCCGACCAGCGGGCCGCCTCGCCGAAACCGATCCGGTGCGGCCGGACCGCCCCCAGCACCAGGTCCAGCGCCAGCAGCGCCACGATCAGCCCGATGGTCAAGCCCCAGGCCAGCGGCGTCACCTGCAGGTGGGCCATGTGCCTCCCGTCGTCTCATGGCCGTCCTGATCCGCTGCCCCTGCCGGCGACGGATCAGGACGACGGCCTTCAGGAAACCGGCCCAGCGCGCAGATCCGGTGCCGGCCGTGTGGAAGCCGGATGTAGACGCGTCTGAGCCAACTAGCCAGGCGACCCGCCACCTGGCGGGTAGCTCCCGCCGCTTGGCGCTGGATCGAGGCCCCGTCCGACCCCACCATTGGTCCATGGTCACCACCGAGCCCGCCGCGTCCACCGAGTCCACCCCGCCTGCTGAGTCCACCCCGTCCGCCGAGTCCGCCCGCCCGGCCGGGCCGCCGCCGTTCGATCCCGAGCTGGGTGCCGCCCTGACGATCATCCGCGAAGCCGTCCAGCTCGACCTGACGGTGGAGACGATCCCCGAGCGGCGGCGGCCCAACCCGCTGTTCCCGCCCCCGTCCGACCAGGAACTGAGCCTGGGCGGCGCCTTCGAGGTCAGCGAGCGCCAGGTGCCCGGCCCGGACGGCGCCCCCGACATCAGCCTGCTCATCGCCCGCCCGGTCGGCCTGGCGGCGCCCGGTCCGGCCATCTACCACATCCACGGCGGCGGCATGATCATGGGCGACAACCGGCAGGGCCTGCCGATGGTGATCGGCTGGGCCGCTCAGCTCGGCGCCGCCGTCGTGTCGGTCGAGTACCGGCTGGCCCCCGAGACTCCGCACCCCGGCCCGGTCGAGGACTGCTACGCCGGCCTGGTGTGGACGGCCGCCCACGCCGACGAGCTCAACATCGATCCGGGCCGGATCGTGGTGGCCGGCGGCAGCGCCGGCGGGGGACTGGCGGCCGCGGTCGCCCTGCTGGCCCGCGACCGCGGCGGCCCGGCCCTGTTCGGGCAGTTCCTGATGTGCCCGATGCTGGACGACCGCAACGACACCCCGTCGGCCGTGCAGATGGCCGGCCTCGGCGTCTGGGACCACGCCAGCAACGAGGTCGGCTGGACGGCCCTGCTCGGCGATCAGCGGGGCGCCCTCGACGTGTCCCCCTACGCCGCCCCGGCCCGGGCCACCGACCTGTCGGGGCTGCCGCCGACGTTCATCGACGTGGGCTCGGCCGAGACGTTCCGCGACGAGGCGGTCAGCTACGCCACCCGGATCTGGCAGGCCGGCGGCGTCGCCGAGCTGCACGTGTGGCCGGGCGGGTTCCACGGCTTCCAGGTCATGGTCCCGCAGGCGGCGGTGTCCCAGGACGCGACGGCCGCCCAGTGGGACTGGTTCCGCCGCCTGCTGGCCTGACCGCGGTTCGCCCAAACCAGGCCGGCGGAGGACGATGGCGAGATGAAGGATCTCGAGGTCCGGCTGGCCGCGCTCGATCCCGACGCGGGCGCGGCCGTCCGCGTGATCGCCTACTTCGACCAGCTCACCAGCGCCCGGGCCGGCCTGGAGGCGATCGTGCGGGGGGCGGCGGTGCTGGCCGGCTGCCCGGTCTGGCTGACCGACGACGGGCGCCGCCTCTCCCTGCGGGTGGACCCGGACGGCCACCCCACCCCGGCCAGCGGCCCGCCCGACCCGGACTGGCCACACCACCAGCTCGACCCGGGCGCGCGCGCCGCCGTCTGGCTGGAGCGCCCCGGCCCGGCCGGCCCGGTCGAGGCCATGGTCCTCGAACGGGCCGCCGCCGCGGCCCGGTCCGTGCTCGACCGCACCCGCGGCCGGGCCCCGGCGGCCGACCAGGACGCCGCCGCCGTCGAGGTCCTGATCGACGAGGGGGCGCGGCCGGAAGCTCGCCGCCACGCCGCCCGGGTGCTGGGCCTGCCCGCCGACCGCCCCCTCCGCGCCGTCGCCCGGGCCGGCGCCCCGGCCCGGATCGAACCGGCCGCCAGCGCCGGGCCCGCCGCCGACGGCCCCCGGGCTGGGATCGGCCCTGCCGCCGACCTGGCCGGCCTGCCCGCGTCCTGGGCGGCCGCCCGCACCGCGCTCCGGTTCACCGCCGACGGCACCGGGGAAGACCCCGGCCCCCGCGTCGTCCACGCCGACGACCTGGGCGCGCTGGCCCTGCTGGCGCCGAGCGTCAGCCCCGGCGTCCCGCCGATCCCCGACGAGCTGGCCCTCGAGCACGCGGCCGCCGCGGCCCCCTGGATGCTGGCCACCCTGGACGCGGTGGCGGCCCACCCCAGCCTGCGCGCCGCCGCCAGCGCCCTGCGCCTGCACCACTCCAGCCTGCAGGACCGCATCACCCACGCCGAGCGCCTGCTGGCCTGGCCGATCCGCGACCCGCACGGCCACCACCGGCTGTACCTGGCGCTGGCCCTGCGCCGCCTCCGCCGCCACCCGGCCTGACCTGCCAGCGGAAAGCCGCCCGGCCGTCCGGTCACCCGGCCGAAGCGTCAGCTGTACCGGTAGCGCCCGTTGGCGATGACGTACTGGCCGGTCAGCCAGGCCGCCTCCGGCGCCGCGAACAGCGACACCACCCCGGCCACGTCGGCCGGCTCGGCGATCCGGCCCGCCACCGTGTCCCGGGCCACCCCCGCCACCAGCCCGGCGTCCGCCCGGGCGGCCGCGTTGGCGTCGGTCGCGGTCCAGCCGGGGGCGACCGCGTTGACCGTGATGCCGCGTTCGCCCAGCTCAGCCGCGCTGGTCTGGGTCAGCACGTCGACCGCCGCCTTGGTCATCGAGTAGACCGGCGCCTGCGCCAGCGGCCGGGTCGAGTACACCGACGAGATGTTGATGACCCGCCCGCCGTCGCGCAGCCGCCCGGCCGCCGCCTGGGTGATGAAGTACGGCGCCCGCGCGTTCACCGCCACCAGCTGGTCGAAGGTGGCCGGGTCGGCGCTCGCCAGCGTGGCCGGGGCGGCGCTGCCCGCGTTGTTGACCAGGATGTCGAACCCGACGTCGCCGGTCCGCCCGCGCAGCTCGGCGTCCAGCGCGGTGAACAGCGCGCCCGCCCCGTCCTCGTCCTCCAGCCGGGCCTGGACCGGCACCGCCACCGCGCCCGCGGCCTCGATGGCGGCCGCCGCACTGCGGGCGCTGTCCCCGTCGGAGTGGTAGCTGAACGCCACCACCGCGCAGCCGTCGGCCGCCAGCCGGACCGCGATCGCCCGCCCGATCCCGCGCGACCCGCCCGTCACCAGCGCGATCTTCCCGTCCAGCCGTCCCGCCATCCGCACTCCTCACGTCGCCGTCGATCACCAATCTTATTATCAAAGTTTGAATTCAAACATTTATCCTTAAAGAGTGACCAACGCTTTGGAGTCCACCGCACGACTAGACTCCGTCCCGATGACGAGCACCGAACGGTCCCGCCCCGGCTCGGACGAAGGCCCCCGGGACTCCGCCGACGCGCTCATCGACGCCTGGCTCCGGCGCCGGCCCGACCTCGACTTCGCCGGTGTCTCGGTCCTCACCCGGCTGCTCAAGCTCCGCAACCACCTCAACACCGAGGTCTACGCGCTGTTCGGCGAGCACGGCCTGACCGCGCCGGACTTCACCGCGCTGGTCACGCTGGCCCGGATCGACGACGGCGACGGGGTCGCCCAGCAGCGGCTGGCCACCGAGATGGCGCTGACCCCGGGCACGGTCAGCGTCCGCATCGACCGGCTGGTCCACGCGGGGCTGGCCGAACGGCGGCCGGACCCGGCCTCCAAGCGCAGCACGCTGGTCGCGCTGACCGCGGCCGGCCGCGACCGGTTCGAACGCGTCATCCCCGCCCATCTGGCCAACGAGGAACGGCTGCTGGCGGCGCTGTCCAGCCCGGAACGCGACCAGCTGAACGGCCTGCTGGGCAAGCTGCTGACCGAGTTCGAAGGCTCCCGGCCGTCGGCCGGGGCCGGCCGGATCGGCCTGGTGCTGGCGCCCGCCCACGTGACCATCGGCATGCGGGCCGCCGTCGGCCTGCCCCCGGTGGCCGGGCTGCTGGTCCGGTCGGTCGAGCCGGGATCGGCGGCCGCCCGCGCGGGCCTGCGCCCCGGTGACGTGCTCACCGCGGCCGGCCGCCGGGGGTCGCGCCGCCGCCAGGAGCTGCGCTCGATCGCCGCCCTCTACGCCGCCGCCGCTGCGGCCAGCTCTGAGGCCGGGACCGGGCCGGTTGAGCTGACCGTGCTCCGCGGCGCCGGCCAGCTCGAGCTCCGCCTCGACCTGCCCGCCCCGCTCGACGGCTCCGAGGCCGAGGCCGCCCCGCCCGGCTCCCCGGCCGAGCACACGATCTGAGCCCCGCCGCCAAAACCCGTCGCGCTCCAACCGCCCGTAGGCTGCAATGGATGTGAGCGCGGTCACGGGGAGGTTCGTACATGCCTGCTTCCGAACGAGCACCCGAGCAGAGGGCGCCCGAGCAGAGGGCACCCGAGCAAAGAGCGCCCGAGCAAAGAGCGCCCGAGCAAAGAGCGCCTGAGCAGGAGGCGCGCGAGTTCGCGGTCGCCTTCCGCCGGTTCCTGGACTGGGTCCACTCCGACCCCGGGGCGGCCGACAACGAGGTGTCGGTCCTGGTCCGCGGCCACCTCGGCGACGACGGGCAGCACCACTCGGTGGTCAACCGCGAGCTGCCCCGCTACGAGCACGTCAACCTGCAGACCGCTCTGAACGCCTGGTCGGCCCGGGACGGCCGGACGGTCGAGGTGCACGGGGTGGCGCTGCCGCCGCACTACGGCGGGCTGTCGCTGCAGCAGCTGGTGGCGGGGGAGGGGCTGCCGCCGCTGCGGCTGTCCGCCCCGGCCCTGGCCGACCTGCCCAACGGCCCCGATTCGACCCTCGGCTGCCTGCGGCTGGCCCTGCTGCTGGTCACCGACGAGTTCGGCCGGTACGTGGTGATGGTCGAGGGGCCGGCCGAGCACCGGCCGAACCTCGAGCTGGAGGTGGGAGGCCTGCCGGTCGAGGCCGCCCAGGGCCTGCTGGCCGAGCTGGACCGGCTCCGGTCCGAGCTCAACGTCTACCGCGGTCACCTGCTCGACGCCAGCATCGACCCGATGGGCGGGGTCATCCTCAGCTTCGCCCGCCCGGCCGGGATCCGCCGCGACGACGTGATCCTGCCCGGCGCGGTGCTCAACCGGGTCGAACGGCACGCCCTCGGCGTCGCCGCCCACCGCGACGCCCTGCTCGCCGTCGGCCAGCACCTCAAGCGCGGCCTGCTGCTGTTCGGGCCGCCCGGCACCGGCAAGACCCACACCACCCGCTACCTGCTCGGCCAGATGACCGGCTACACCCGGCTGGTGCTGACCGGCCGGGCCCTGCACGCGGTCGGCGCGATCACCGAGCTGGCCCGCGGCCTGCTGCCGGCCGTGGTGGTGCTGGAGGACGTGGACCTGGTGGCCGAGGAACGGTCGATGGGCCCGGCCGCCAACCCGGTCCTGTTCGACCTGCTCGACGCCATGGACGGGGCCGCCCCCGACGCCGACCTGCTGTTCCTGCTCACCACCAACCGCTCCGACCTGCTCGAGCCCGCCCTGGCGGCCCGGCCGGGCCGGGTCGACGTGGCCGTCGAGATCGCGCTGCCGGACCCCGTCGCCCGCGAGCGGCTGCTCCGGCTGTACGGCCGCAACGTGCCCCTCGAGCTGACCGAGGAGGAGGTCGGCCAGGCGGTCGAACGGACCGACGGCACCACCGCCTCGTTCTTGAAGGAGCTGATCCGCCGCAGCGTGCTGGAGGCGCTGCCGGACGATCCGGCGCTGTCGGCGGTGACCGGCGCCCACGTGTCCCGGGCCCTGGACGACCTGCTCGACTCGGCCCAGGCGGTCAGCCGCACCCTGCTCGGGGTCGGGGTCGACCCCACCACCCTGCCGGCCGGCGCGCTGGCCGACGGCCCCGGCCCCGGCCGGCCTCAGTTCGCCCGCGCCCGGGCCATCAGGATGATGCACCGCCCCTTCCCCGGCTGATCGCTCCGGCCGGAAAACACCGGCGGCGGCTCAGGCGAACACGATCGTGTGGTTGCCGTGCCGCAGCACCCGGTCCTCGCTGTGCCAGCGGACCGCCCGCGCCAGCACCGTCCGTTCCACGTCGGCGCCGCGCCGCTGCAGGTCGGCGACGGTGTCGGCGTGGGTCGCGCGGACCACGTCCTGCTCGATGATCGGTCCCTCGTCGAGGTTCTCGGTCACGTAGTGGGCGGTCGCCCCGATCAGCTTGACCCCGCGTTCCTTGGCCTTGGTGTAGGGGCCGGCCCCGATGAACGCCGGCAGGAACGAGTGGTGGATGTTGATGATCGGCACCGCCGCCCGGGTGATGAAGTCACCCGACAGGATCTGCATGTAGCGGGCCAGCACGATGAAGTCGACGTTGCCCTGCAGCAGCCGCAGGTGCTCGGCCTCGGCCGCCGACTTGTCCGGCCCCGAGGACGGCACGTGGAAGAACGGCACCCCGAAGCTGCGGACCTCGGCGGCGGTGTCGGAGTGGTTGGAGATGACCATCGCCACGCTGATCGGCATCTCACCCCGCCGGTGCCGCCACAGCAGGTCCATCAGGCAGTGGTCGGCCTTGGAGGCGAAGATCGCCACCCGCTGCGGCACCGACAGGTCCCGCAGCCGGAAGTCCAGCTCGAACCCGTCCGCCAGCACCCGCCCCAGTTCCTTCTCCACCTCCGGCAGCACCGCCGCCAGGTGGTCCAGCCGGAACACGCTGCGCTGGAAGAACGCCCCGCCCTGAGGGTCGTCGGAGTACTGGTCGAGCGAGACGATGTTGGCCCCGAACCCGGCCAGCACCGCCGTCACCGCCGCCACGATCCCGGGCCGGTCCCGGCCCTGCACGATCAGCGACGCGTGGTCGTGCGCCCCGGTCACATCACCCTCCCCAGCTCGTAAAGGGGCAGCTTATCGGGGGCTACGATCGAGCCGATGCGACGTAACTCGTGCACGGTGATCGTGCTGGCGGGCCCGGCCCCGGCCGCGGTGCTCGGCACCGTCGGCCGGTCCATGAACGTGACCCTGGTCCGCCCGCACCTTCTACCCCGGCCACCTCTCGGAAACGATCTCCACCGCGAGCTGACCGTCGGCTGACGGCTAGCTACTACTGATCCGATAGCACCCGGTTCGTTTACGTTTCGCCCCCTGGGGCATCCCGGGCGGCATGAGCACCTCGGCCGCACGCCGTCGTGGCCGCAAGGCCGCCAGCAGCAGCCGGTCGGCCGGCCGTCAGGCCGCCCGCAGCCCGGCCCTGCGCTGGCTGGCCCGGGCCGGTCTGGCCGCCCGGGGCGGGCTGTACCTGATCATCGGCTGGATCGCCATCGAGGTCGCGTTCGGACGCTCCGGCAATCAGGCCGACCAGACCGGCGCGCTGCACCTGCTCGGCCGCAACCCGGCCGGCGAGATCGCGCTGTGGCTGCTGGCCGTCGGCTTCGCCGGCATGTGCCTGTGGCGGCTGACCGAGGCGGTCTACGGCGCCTCCGGCCCCGACGGCGACAAAGCCACCACCCGGCTGGCCGCGGTCGGCAAGGTGCTGGTCTACGGGTTCATCACCTACGGGGTGCTGAAGTACGCCATCGGCGTCGGCGGCCCCAAGTCCAGCGACCAGCAGTCGGTCGACCTCACCGCCAAGGCGATGAGCCACCCGGGCGGCCGGGTCGCCGTCGTCATCGTCGGGGTCGCGCTGGCCGCCGGCGGCTTGGCCCTGGCCTGGTCGGCGCTGCGCGAGCACTTCCTCAAGAAGCTCGACACCGGGCGGATGAGCCCGCGCACCGAGTCGGTCGTGACCTGGCTGGGCCGGATCGGCGGCACCGCCCGCGGCGCGGTGTTCGTCACCACCGGGGTCTTCCTGGTCATCGCCGCCGTCGACGCCCGCCCCCAGCAGGCCAAGGGGCTGGACTCGGCCCTGCGGACGCTGGCCCGGACCCCGCTCGGCCCCTGGCTGCTGCTGGTGGTGGCGGTCGGCCTGATCATGTTCGGCGCCTTCTCCTGCTGTGAAGCCCGCTGGCGCCTGGTCCAGCCGAAGTCCGCTGGCCAGCCGCAGTCCGATCCCGGCCCTTCCCAAGAAAGCGAAGTTAGGTTAGCCTAACCATAGCTTCGCCCGAAGGCGCCGATGTGGAGAGGACCGGGCCACCAACGTGTTCGCATGCATCTGCTGCGCCGTCAGCGTGGACGAAGTCAACGCCGCCATCGACGCCGGGGCGGACACCGTCGACGCCGTCTCGGACGCGACCTACGCGGGCACCGGCTGCGGCACCTGCCACGAACGCCTCGAGGACCTGATCGAGGCCCGCTGCCCGCTGGCCGCGTTGCGAGTCGCTTGACCAGCCGCTCTTCACTAGGCTGGCCCGATGCAGGGTGACACGCGGGTCATTGAGTTCCTGAACGAGCAGCTCAGCGCCGAGCTCACGGCCATCAACCAGTACTTCCTGCACGCCAAGATGCAGGAGAACTTCGGCTGGCTGAAGCTGGCCCGGCACACCCGGGCCGAGTCGATCGACGAGATGCGGCACGCCGAGATCCTCACCGACCGCATCCTGCTGCTGGACGGCCTGCCCAACTACCAGCGGCTGTTCCCGCTGCGCGTCGGCCAGACGATCACCCAGATGCTCGAGTCGGACATGGCGGTCGAGGTCGAGGCGGTCGACCGCCTGCGCCGCGGCATCGAGTACATGCGCGGCGTCTCCGACATCACCAGCGCCAAGCTCTTCGAGGCCATCCTGGCCGATGAGGAAGGGCACATCGACTACCTGGAGACCCAGCTCCGCCTGATCGAGACCCTGGGCGAGCAGCTCTACCTGGCCCAGCTGGTCGAGCAGCCGGCCGACTGACTAACCCCGGCCCTCCCGGGACGTGACCAGCTCCTTGTCGGTCAGGAACCCGATCAACGCGGCCGTGAACTCGGGCGTCCCGACCGCGGTGAAGTGGTCGCCCGGCAGCTCCCGGTAGCGGCCCTGCGGCAGCAGGCTGCCCAGCTCGGGCGCGGTCTCGTTGTGGCCGTCCTCGGCCCCGGTCAGCACCAGCGTCGGTACCGTGACCGCGGCCAGCGCCGCCCGCGGGGTGTCCACGAACGTGTCCAGCACCCGGACCAGCGCGGCCGGGTCGCCGCCGCTGGCGGTGATCCAGTCCTCCATCGCCCGTTCGGGCGAACCGGCCGGGAACGTGCCGAAGTTGGTCAGGATGTGCCGGAGCCGCCCGCCCCGGCCCTCGGTGTGCAGGATCGCCTCCAGCCCCTGCCCGGCCACCACCGCCCGGCCCGGGGTCGCGCCCCGGGCCAGCAGCTGGGCCACCGTGCGGCCGCCGAGGGAGTACCCGGCCAGGTCGTAGTCGCTCACCCCGAGCTCGTCGATCAGCGCGAACCCGTCGTCGACGAGCACGTCGAGCGGGTAGGAGGCGGCGTCGTGGGGCTTGGCGCTGTCGCCGTGGGCGCGCAGGTCGGGCAGCACCACCCGGTAGCCGTGGCCGGCGATCCGGCCCGCGATCCCGGTCTCCAGCCAGGCCGCCCGGGCCGTCATCGTGAACCCGGGCAGCAGGATCAGCGTCCGGCCCGAGCCCACCTCCCGGTAGGCCAGCTCCGTGCCGTCCCGCCCGCCAAAGCGCCGCACCGCAACCTCTGCCACGCCTGCACCCTACGCTGCCATTAACCTGACGTGGCCGGTGCGGCGCTCGGTCTCGCGGATGTGCCCGTCCAGCGCGGCCGGGTCCTTGGCGCTGCAGTAGCAGTTGTCCGGAGCGTCCGGGTAGACCGGGAACGCGACGAACTCCCGGCTGTAGGAGCCGTACATCACGACCCAGTCGGGGTGGTCCTGCTCGATCCGCTCGGCCAGCTGCACCGCGTGGCCCGACTCCAGCACCTGTCCTGTCACCATCTGACCCTCCTGGCCATCCCGGCCAATCCGGCATCTCCCATCAAAACGATCAGCGTCCAAACATTCCGCTGCGTCACGCTCGGGTCAAACCGCCGCGCGCGGCGTACGATGAATTCACGCTGAGTGCGGGCACGCTCGCCGGAGGCTGCGATGAGAAGACCGCGTCGTGTGGCGCTCAGCCGAGCCCGCCCTGCTGCCGGTCCCGCCGCGCCCCCTGCGTCCCACCCGGTCCGCCGTCCGCCGCGCCCTCCGCACCGCTTTCCTGCTGGCCCTTCTCGGCCTGGTCCGGCTGGCCGGTAACCTCCGCTGGCGGGCCGCCGTCCTCGGCGCGGGCCTCATCATTCCCGGTGTCCTGGCCCGCAACCTGGTCGGCCACGTGATCCTCCTGCCCGGCCTGATGGCGCTGTTCTACGCCCCGTTCCTGCCCGGCGAGCCGCACGCGGTCCGCGTCCGCCAGGCCCAGCTCCGCCGCGAACTGGGCGCCTATTCGACCCCGGCCCACCGCCGCGACCTGGAAGCGATCCTCGACCGCTACCCCGACG
>Ga0213875_10000771_pt1 | contig 23969 bp, 24 predicted proteins | sample BarmaccomBMRX_R8_FD_160105 | JGI IMG/M metagenome (GOLD analysis project Ga0213875, IMG submission 160105) | Root-associated microbial communities from Barbacenia macrantha in rupestrian grasslands, the National Park of Serra do Cipo, Brazil - RX_R8 | ecosystem: Host-associated > Plants > Roots... | reverse complement strand
ACCAATTGTACCGGAGCAGCAGGAATGCGCGACGGCAATGGGCTTATCGATGGCTCAGCGCTGTATCCTCTGACGGAACTGGAAGGAGAGACCGGACTCTTCTGGCAGGATATCAGCAGCGCGAGTGCGGGCAATCTCATCGAGGGAAGCTTCCCCAATAGCGGCGGCACTGCCATAAACTGTTCGCCAGGCTTTGCGGTTGTACTCTCCACGACACCGGGCAGCACCTATATCGGCGCTTATTTGCCAGCAGGAAAGATAGGCCACGGAACCTTTGTTTATCCTTACGAAACCAGCGGATTCAATTGGTATGGACTATCCGCCGCCACCTCAAGCCTTTCCAATGGCGTTCTTAATACTAGCCCGTCCATCCCGGTGGTTCAGGCTTACAATGTGGACAAGAAGGTTGACGATGGTTTGCCCACCACCGGTGCGGTGCAGACTTTCTATCTAACAGGCGCTAATTATACAGCCTCCCCGAGCGGGGCTACCGACACGACCACCACCTGCTACAACACTACCAACAATGCTTACTCTGTTAGCTCGCTCGCCAACTATGGTGCGGGCGGCAACTGCGCGCTCTCGTTTCGGTTTCAATGACCAAATCGCTTCTCAGAACGGACGCTGTCTCGTTTTGAGTTGCGGGGACGAGCGATTTTACTTAGGATTCGTGGGAAAAAACAGACGGGAGCTGAATGAGGAGTGGCGGATTTACACTAATTGAGCTTTCGATTGTGCTCGTAATTATCGGGCTCATCGTCGGCGGAATCCTGGTAGGACAGGATTTAATCAAAGCGGCCGAAGTGCGCGCCCAGATAAGTCAAATCGAAAAGTACAACTCAGCGGTTAATACTTTCCGGGCGAAGTTCGGTGCGCTTCCGGGCGACATGCCGGTCGCCACCGCCAATCAGTATGGATTCACCGTAGGATCGGGCTGCAGCGGCAGCGGCAATGGCACGCGGGACGGCGACGGGCTTATCGAGGGCTATCCCGGCGAGCCAATCGTTCAAGGTGAGGGCGAAACGGAGCTTTTCTGGCAAGACCTAAGCAGTTCAGCTGCCGGCAGCCTCATTGAAGGGAACTTTCCAAATAGTGGCGGCCCGGCTGTGGCCTGCAACACTTCGAGCCAGGCAATGACTACGACGCCGGGTAGTACCTATATCGGTGATTACCTGCCGGCGGCGAAAATCGGCCACGGCAATTTCGTGGCGGTCTATACTTATGCGGGCGCCAACTGGTATACGCTGGGCGCGGTGAATGCGATAAACACTGCGGGCTATATGGGCGCCACGGCTTCCATCCCAGTCATTCAGGCCTACAACATGGATAAGAAAACGGATGACGGTCTCCCGACGTCCGGCGCAGTCCAGGCTTACTATGTCAACGGCACCGGCTCCTGGCCCTGGGTTCCGGCAGCATCCGCGAACGCCGCCGCCGACAGCACCTCTACCTGCTACAACACCACAAGCAACGCCTATTCAGTAAGTTCGCTCGCCAATTATGGGACGGGCGGAAACTGCGGGCTGTCCTTCCGGTTTCAGTAAAAACCTAATCGGCTCCCTGCCCTTCCGCCTCGTCCTCGTAGCTCGGGCGTGTCAAAATCTCCAAGTGCTCAATCACAGGCTGACCTTCTGCGGGTGGTGCGAAAAGGTCAGGGTGGTATTCACGGAGGCATGTGCATTTGCCCAAGCGCACCGCGTCAATAACCGGCTTCAAGTTCCGGCCGGTCACCGTCACCCGCATGAAGGTAAAGAACATCGTGAAGCCGCTGTAGAAGCGCGGCGAATAGGAAATGTCCAGGTAGTATTTGAGCAAGGGCGCGCGCCACGGAGCGGTTGCGCGCTCCAGCTCCACGGTGATGAGCTTGTCCTGGGCCTCGAAGGCGAGATATTCCGGCTTTTCGCCGGTCGCGGCGGCTTGCTGGCCTGGTTGCGTCCGCGCCTGCTGCTGCCTGCCGCCGGGTTGCTCGAACTGCGCTAGGATGTCGTCGGCCATGCGTTACCCCCTGTCCATTCCTGGGTCGCTCTTTCCGGGGCCATAGCCCGAGTCCGGCGATTGGTTATCCGGCGAGGCCGGGTTGTTCGCCTTGTACATGTCCTGGTGGTAAAGGACTTTGACGCCGTGGTGCCGCATAGCGCCCATGTCGCCGCCGATGTCGCGGCCGAAGGTGCCGCCCGGTTCCTGGGAAACCCCGTCGGTCATCGGGTCGCCGATGTCGCTGCCGGTGCCGCGCGCGTGCCAGCCGCTATCCTGAGTAAGCACGGCCTGGTAGGTGTTGCCGATGTCGGAATAGGCGCTTTTCCAGACGTTTCCGGCCTCCTGGTACGCGGTTTTATGGCCCTCAAAGTCTAAGTGGCTGTCATACGCGCTTTTGAACACGGCCATTATCAGCGCTCCCAATCGTCCCGCTCCGGCGAGCCTGGCTCGCGGTCGCGTCGGTTTTCAACAAATCTCTGCCAGGTGTCCCTGACCCGCTCCACGGCTTGCTGCACCAGCTCCTCGCCGTAGGCCCTCCAGCGCTCCCACCAGGTTTCGCCTAGGGCAGGCTGGGGAATATCCTGATCCTGCTTCAGGTAAGCATCAAACTGCGTCGCGTCAGCGGCGAGCTGCGCCCGTTCTTCCTCGATCGTCGCGGCGATCTTGCCAAAGGCGTTGCCCGTTCTTGGCGTCTCGTTGCCGGCGATCGCCGGGGTGCTGTTGGCCGGATCTTCGCTGGGTAAGATTGCGTCAGCGGCTTTGCCGCGCACGGGCGTTCCCGGCTCCTCGAGCGCGCCATAGCGTTCGTCAAGCTTCGCCTCCTCGCCGGCGACAATCTCGGCCTCGGCCTGGGCGTAGTCCTCGACCAGCTCAGCGAGCCCGGCGCCGCGCGCCTGCCGTCCGCGGTTAATCTCTCCCCGGCTGCTGAGCTTGCCTTTGCGCTCCATGCCGGAAGCGGCCGCCCCGAGATGGGTGGTCGGAATTTTGTTGATGCCCTCGACGGCGTAGCTCTGCGCGGTCACGCGCTCGTCGCTATTGGCTTCGGTCAGCGCCTGGTTGAGGCGGCCGGCCACGAACTCCCGAAACGACGCGATTTCCTTGGGGCCGGTCGTTTTCACGTCGTCCAGGATGCGGGTTTTCTTGCCGAGCCCCTCCCCTGTCACTTCGCGCGTGGTCCACAGAAAATGCGCATGGTCGTTGCGCTGGTCGCCGTGCCGATCGGGCTCATGGATGGCAACGGTCACGGCCACGTCGTAGCGGCGCACCAGCTCGGCCGCGATGTCGGCGGCAATCGCCTCGCGCTCCTCCGGGTCGACAGCATGAGGCAGGGCAATAGTGGACTTCCGGGCGACAACCGAATTGCTGCGCCGCTCCGCCTTCTCGGCTGCGTTCCACAGCGCCTCGGGCTCGAATACCCATTCCGGCGCATCGGCCGGCGCCGTAGTGAAGCTGGCAATAACACCGTAGCGGCGGCTGTAATCGTGCGGCTCGTCCCTGCCCTCCTCGCGCAGCTTCTTGCCGGTCACGTAGGCCGCCGCTGCTACCGCCGACCGTCCCGCCGAGCGCTTCACAGTGTCGACGCTGCAGTGAAACCAGCTCCCGTGGCGATGCTGGGACCAGTCGAGAATGCCGGTCATGCCTGCCCCAACCGGATCGGGGTGCACGGGGCCACGCTCCTGCCCGTGCTGCAGCGGCGGAAGGCTGCGAGTGGTTGACCGGCGATACGGTCATCGATGGGGCGGGAGAGCGAAGTCTCCGGCGCGGGGTTTCGGGGGCAAGGCCACCTGAACGGCATGCAACCGGCGGACGGTTGCCGGGGGGGAGCGCTGGTTATATGCGCAGGGGTGAGGAGGCCCCCTTGCGAGGGTCCAGGGGAGCGCAATCCCCTATCGAGGCAAAGCCGAGATCGCACGCAAACCCAACAGGTTTGCATAAGTGCGCCATTCGGCCTCCTCACCCCTAAAGCTGACAGAGACTTTGCCCCGAAAATGTGGTATAAGCTATGTACCACAGTTATGGGGTGAAGTCACCCCGGACGGGGACAATGCCACGGGCCAAACTGCTGCAACTCACTCCGGCGGAAGAGGCTAGGCGCGCTGCCTTGCAAGCCCGCAAAAAGGAGATCGATCAGGAAGAGCGGGAGCTGCTCACCAAAGCGCGCGAGCGTCTCAAGCGGGAACAGGCAAAGGCTAGTAAGCGCGAGCGTAAGGCTGACACTTTCCGCAAGGTGCTGGTCGGGGTCGCCGTGCTCGATGAGGCGGAGAAGGACCCGGCCTTTCGGGCTGGCCTGATCGGATTGCTCACTCGGTTTTTCACGACGGAGCGCGAGCGCACCGTACTGGAGGCCATAGGGGTGCCGCCGCTCTCCCCCAGCCCCTCGGCGGCTGAAGAAACGGGCACCCTTGCGGACACGCCTGGCGACGCGCCGGCCCCCGAGATTGCCGCCGGCGCCGTCCACGGGTTCGGGGGTGGCGGCGTGCGCATGGTGCGCCATTAGCGGTTCGCCCTGCCGGCCATCGCCTTCTCGCTCTCGGGGAGTTAAGGGGCGGCCGGAGCCGCCCCCGCCGGTGCTAAGACGCGGCTGTTTCGGCTTCGGGCTCGTCGTCCATCGGTTCGAGCTCGACGATTCGCCCGTCCCAAGATTTGTCGACGGGTAGGGCGTCGAGGATGTGGGTGCGCCCCGTACCGTTCTTATGGGCAAAGACGGCGCCGATGCGGACCAGCCTGTCCTTCCCGCCGCGGCGCGTGGCCGGCTTGGAGAAGTAGAGGTAGGCGATGGGCTGGTTCGGGCTGGTGTTGGTGTCGTTGGACATGTGAAGTCTCCTTCGTTTCAGTTGGGCGGGCCGCACCTCGCGGCCTCGCTTACGGCCCGGGAGACCGCGGGCGGGTAGAGCGATCGGCTCACACGTGAATTTTGCCGCGCGAGGAATGGCCGTCTTTCAGGCCAGGGGAAAATTCTCGTTGAACCGGGAGCGCCGCACGCATCCTGGCCGGCAAAGAGCGAGGCCGGGGGTGCGGCCGCCGCCCGTCAACCGAAAGGAAGGACGCCGGCATGCGCCAGGGCGACGCCGGAAGCACGACCGGCCCGGCAACGGCTCGTTTGTCCACCCTGGCTCCGGCCCCTTGTCCGGCGGGCAGCGGGTCATCCTTCGGTGCGGACCCGGCTTTTGCAAAAGAGAGCACGCCCACGGGCAAAGACTCGAACCGGCCTTCGACAAACAGGAAGGAGGCGAAGCAGCCGTTCAATCGCCCCGTAAAGCCCCTGCCGCGTGCTCGGTCGGTGGAGGGTGGCTCCGCCCTCCCCGCCCGCACCGCTATATTGCCAAGCAATCTTAGCGCGCGCTGAAAACGCGCGCGCAAGCGGCCGACTAGGCCGCGCTATACTGGGGGGATGCTGGGCGGGAGGAGCGCGGAGCGCTCCGGGGCGTAGCGAAGCGGAGCGAGCCGGCGGGGGGCGTAGCCCCCCAAGAGGCGGTGGTTATCCCCAGGGATGGTCTGTCCACAGCGGAAAAATTCAATTTCTTCTTTAAGTTCAGATTCGGGCTGGAATTTACGCGCTGAGTCAAAAGCTTGCGCGGCGAATTGCTAGGAAACGGGCGGATTACTGCTAGGAAACGGGCGGCGGGTTGCTAGGAAACGGGCAAGTCATTGCTAGGAAAGGGGCAGTTGGAATCACAGCGTAGCCGCGGCAAGGGATTTTAGGAGGTCAATTGCTAGGAAACGGGCGGTCACAGCGGCGTTGCTAGTGCTTGTTGACATCGTCTAGCACTAGCATTAGGCCAGAAGGCATGGTGAGCCGCACCATCGAGCAAAAGTCTAATCTCCAGGGCTTCCCGAAGCCCGGCGAGATGATTGATATGGTCGGCACGCACCTGCTGGAGGCTTCCGACCGCGCGATTCTCAACATCCTGTACCGGCATGCGCACGATAGCGGCAAGCTCGGCGATCCGGCGGCGGAATGGGAAATCCCGCTCAGCATCGTGCGGGAGGCGTTCTCGAAGCACGAAAGCTGCGACCGGCTCATCAATAGCCTGAAGCGGCTGCAAGGCGTCGTTGTCAGCCTCGCTTATGTGGACCAGGCCGGCCATGAGCCGGAGCAGCGGGTGGTTATTACCGGCCTCTTCTCCTTCTTCGATGTGTCGGCCAAGCAGCTCGAAAGACGGGCGACGCTGCGCTACGGGCTGCCGCCGAAGCTGGTCCCGATCATCGCGCAGTCAGGCTGCTGGGGCCGCATTAAGGCCGAGATCGTCTGCTCGATGACCAGCAAATACGCGATGGCGCTCTATGAGCAGGTGCAGCTTCGCGCCAACCTGAACCGATGCGTTGAGACGATCGACATCAAGCGGTTCCGGGAAATGCTGGGCGTCCCGCCGGGAGCCTACGAGCGCGGCAACAATTTCCTGCAATTTGTCATCAAGCCCGCCCTGCTGGAGGTCAACGGGCTTTCCGACATGGGGGTTGAGATCGAGCTTGAGCGGCGGCATTCGCGCGCCGCGGTGCACGGCGTCACGATGAGCTGGTGGCGCAAGGAGGGGGATGATTTCCGGGCGGCGCTGCGGGAGCGCAATCGTCCGAAGGTCGGCCGCATGGCGCGTCTGCGGGGCAATGTCGAGGAGGTCGAGGCCTCGCGCAGCCGCCTCCCCTCCCCCGCCGATCACGCCGAGCTCGCCGAACGCTTGGAGCGGATGCGCGCGCCCGCCTGAGTTGGCTTTACCGGCCGAAGGCGCTCTCCGCCTGGTGCTTGGCGACAAAATCGTGGAGGGCCTCAAGCAGCATGTCCTGCTGCGACCGGCGAAGGTCGACACGGAGCTTCTGGAAGGCAATCAAGACAGGGTCGGCCGGATCGAAATACCCGCCGATATGCAGCTTGGCGACACGGCTAGGCTTCGACGCCGGGCCTCTCTGCTCGCTTGCTGGGGCTATCGGGAGCGGCTCTGGCGGAGCCTCGGCCGCGCGCTCCTGGAGTGCCGGGGTAAGAATCGAGCGCCTAGCCATGTGCCAGTACCCTTCCCTTTTGCATAACGTCAGGTGTGCACACCTTCAATTGTGCAAAAACCCATTCCTGCACTTTTGCTATCTCTGCGGCCGCCTTGCTGTGCGGTTCGGTTTCGACCACCGCCTTGCCCAGCGGCCAGGCCCCCCGGAAGGCGCTGCGCTCGCGCAGCACGACCGGGGCCGCGGCGAGGCCCGTGGCCTCGACGATGGCGCGCGCATCGTCAAGCAAGGTAGTCGCGCCGTGTGGTGCGGCGTTGAACAGAACGAAGGCGGGGACGCCGGCGGACTTGACGAGCTGCGCCGTGCGGCGGATGGCGTCGAGATCGACGAGGCTCGGCCGGCACGGAATCAGCACCAGGTCGGCGGCTTCCGCAGCGGTCAAAGCCTGCGGACCCGCCGCCGGCGGGGTGTCGATGATGCAAATCGCAAAGCCTTGCTCACCTGCGGCTTTCAAGGCTTCCGGCAAGCGGCGCTCGGTCAGGAATTCCACATGCGGATGCTCGCTGTCGCGGCGATCCGACCACACCACCGCGCTCTCCTGCTGATCGAGGTCGAACAGGGCGGTTTTAGCGCCGGCGGCCTGGGCTGCGACGGCAAGATTGACGGCGACCGTCGTTTTACCGACGCCGCCTTTCTGAGCGATGAGCGCGATCGTCTTCACATTTGCACCTGTTCACTTATGCACGTTTGATGGTGTGCACACATGCAGTCATGCAGGAGTGAAAGCCTAATGTCAAGTTTCGGGGAGGCGAGCGCGGCGCGAAGGGACGCGCGAGCCGGATAGCAGAACCGCCGGGGCTTTCGCCCCGGCGGAAAATTTTGGCTTAAAAGGGAAGGGGGCCGCTCTAAGCGGCCACCCCCATGCCGTCTTGCTGCTGCAGGCCGTGCAGGTAGTCGGCGGCGCGTTGCGCGTAGGCTGCCGCCGTGAAAATCGCCCGCTTGTCGTTTTTAAGCACCGTAAGCCAGTTGGCGATGTAGGCCGCGTGATCGTCGCGCGGCTCGGGTGTCACGCCGATATCAGCACAGAGGAACGCCGCGCCCAGCTCCGCCACGAGTTCCTCCGCCGCGTAGCCTTCATCGCCCCAGCGCTTGCGCCCGAACTCGCGGGCAAGGCGCGAAGGGTGCCGCGTCCAGTGGGTCAGTTCGTGCAGCAGCGTCGCGTAGTAGCTTTCCGGGTCGCGGAACGCCTCGAAGGGCGGCAGCTGCACCCGGTCGGCTTGGGGCGAATAGAAGGCCATGTTGCCGCCGTGGCGGATGTCGGCGCGCGTCTTCGCCGCGAAATGCTCGGCGGCTTCGATGCGTTCGACGGCGGGAAGGGCAGGGGAGGGCGCGGCGAAATAGGAGGCGGGCAGCCCGTCAATCTGCTCGCAGTTAAACACCGTATAGCCTTTGAGGAAGGGGATTTCGCGCTCGGTCTCCTCGCCGCTGTCGCCGGTCTCGGTCTTGCGGATGCGGTCGGCGTACACCACGAGCGCGCCGTGCTCGCCCTTGCGCACCTGCGCCCCGAGCGAAGCTGCCTGCCGATAGGTCATCCAGGTCGGGCAGGTGTAACCGTGGGCGAGGGTTTCGCCCCAGAGCATCAAGACGTTGATGCCCTTGTACGGCTCGCCGCTCGCCCGGAGCGGGCGGACAATCCTGCCGCTGGCGTTTTCGGCGCTCCATGGCTTGAGCCATGGGCGGACGCCCTGTTCAAGGTCGGCAAGGATGCGGGTGGTGACGCGGGTATAGACATCGGCGCGCGGGGGCGCTGCCGCGGAATTGCGGTTCATGGTGAAGCTCCATCGGAAGGGATGAAAATCCCGCCGCCGGTAACTCCGGCGGCGGGGAAGGGGAGGGCGCTTAAGCCGCCTGCGCCTCTGGCTGCGGTTCGGCTTCCGGCTGCTTGGTGCGCAGCAGCGCGGGTAGCCAGCCGGTTCCGGCAAGCCGTTCCTCGGCGAGCTTCGCCAGTTCGTCCTTCTTGAGCTTGGCGAGGTTTTCCGCCGCGCTCTTGCTCACCCCCTCGGCCACCGCCTCAAGGGCGCGGGCCTTGGAGACGCGGGCCAGATAGCTGGCCTTGGTCGGCTGCCACCACTGCGTCATGTCGAGCGCGAGCGCTGCCGCAAGCTGGTCGGCATGGCGGACGCGTCCCATCCCGGTCTCATGCGGCTTCACCACGGCATTGACCGAAAGCGCCGCGCAGAAGGCCAAGAGGTTCAGGTGAACTTCCCTGTCCTGCCCTGCCAGCCACTCCCAAAGCTGCTCCGCCTCCTTGGGCAGCGCGTCCGCCCAGGTGGCCTCGTGTTCGGCAAGCGCCTGCGCGGCGGGGCCGTGCTCGATGCCGGGAGCGCTGTGGCGAAGCTCGGTGCTGGCAAGCTTCACTTCGAGGCAGCTATCCGCGCCGTAGCGGTAAAGCACCTCCAGCGCCATGGCATGCACCACGGCAAGCAAGGCCACGTCCGTGTTGCCCGCGAGCATTGCCCGCAGCGCCGCCGTGCGCTGCGCCGTCAGGTCTTCGACCAAGGCGGCCGGAAGCTCGCTGCCCTCCGGCTTCTCCGCCGTGCTGCCGCCGCGCGTCTTTGCCGCCGCTGCCGGGCGTTCCTCGGCAACGGGCATGTCCTCGGGCCGCACAAGGCCGCGCTCCACGTCGAGCCTGCCGCCGTAGCCGATGCCGAGCACCGCGCCCGCCCGCGCCACGTCCTCGGGCTTCCATGCGGCGTTGCCGCGCTGCAAGGCGTCGATTTGATCGGCGAGGGCGTCGATTTCCGCCGCCTCATCTTCGGAAGGATTGTCGCCGTGCTGCTCACACAGCGCGTCATGCGCTGCGGTGAGCCTCGAAAGCTCCGCCTCCTGCTCTTCGGTCAGGGGCTGCCGCTCGGGGTAGACGTGGCCGAAGCCCCGGAAAGCCGCGTGGTCGCGTTCCGGCTGGATTTCTACCCACTTCCATCCCTCGGCGCGGATGGCCTCGGCTTCCCGCTCCAACCGCTCCGCGCAAAGCCGGTCGAGCAAGGCGCTGTCGGTCAGGTAGCCTTCGTGCTGCTCGTCGAACAGGTCGCGAATGACGCCGCCGCCCGCCGCAAGGTAGGCCTCGATACCGACTAACAACGCGCGGGCGCTCGTCGCCTCGGCATGCTGGCGGGTCAGGTTGCGGCGGATGACGTGCGGCTCCCGGCTCCACTGCGGAAGCTCGCGCCACACCGTCACCTGCGCTTCGTGGTCGTCGCTCACGGTGAAGGCCATGAGCTGGTCGAGCGTCATTTCCTCGTTGCGGTAGGCCGCGAGCAGCTTGGGGCTGACGGTCGCAAGGCGCATGCGCTGGCGCACGATGGTGGGCGTAGTGCCGAACCGCGCCGCGATGTCCTCGGGGCCTTTGCCCGCGTCCGCCATAGCCTTGAAGGCCTCGAACTGGTCGGCGGGGTGCATCGGCAGGCGCATCACATTCTCGGCAAGCGACACTTCGGTCGCGTCCTCGCCGTGCGCCAGCACGCGGCAGTCAATTGGCTCGTCCTTGGCGATGTGCTTCTGCTTCGCGAGCAGTTTGAGTGCGAAGAACCGCCGCCTTCCGGCTTCAACGGCGTATTTGCCGTCCTCGGCCGGTCGCACCTGAAGGTTCTGCAACAGGCCGAGCGCTTGGATATTGGCGGCAAGCTCCTCGATGCCGGTTTTTGCGCCCGTCTTGCGGACGTTCGCCTTGCCGGGGATGAGCTTGTTCAGGGGGATTTGTTCGGTCGTCATAGGGTGGTCTCCTTTTTTAGGGTTGAGGTCAGCGCAGCGCTGCGCTGCACCTCTGCCCGTCGGCGAGACCGGGGTAGCAAAGGCAAGGGCGGCGGCCGGGGAGGGGGATAACCCACCCAAGGCCTGCAAGGCCGCCGGGCGGACCGCGGCAGCGGGCCGTCTTGCAGGCGAAGCCGAAAGATGGGGAAACCCCGGCCGACGGCGGCCGAAGGCCGCTTCACCCTTGCCGGCGCGAGGGCGGAGCCCTTAGCACCCTCAGAAGGAAACCGGGGCGAGCCCCCTTTAACCAGCGTCAGGGAGCGTCACCGCATGGCCGAGACGGCGCTCTGGCCCGGCTCGGTGAGCGCCAGCGAATAGCGCCCGGTCCCGGCAGGGAGACGCCCGATAAATCGGGCCTGGTAAAGATGGGCCAGTTAAGCCGGTACGGCCGATGTGAAAACGGCCTTCACCTGAAATGCCTTATGGGCCGGCTTGGAGACCCCTAACAAAAGCGGCGGAGTTTCGTGGCGATCGCGTGGCAGGCCGATCTTGCCTAGTGCATTGAAATCATTGCTTGTCTTGAAATACTGCGGCGGCGATGCTAGGCTTGCAGAATGAAATCCGAGACTGCGACCGATACGCTCATTCCGGAGCGCCTGATTCCCGAGATCACGGCTGCCGCCGATGAAGAGCACCGCCCGGCCGGCGAGCTCGTTGGCGAGGCACTTGAGACGTACCTGAAGAACCGGCGCTGGCGGCGCCTGGTCGAGCGGGGTCAGGCCCGCGCCCGCGCGCTTGGCCTCACCGAAGAAGACCTGCCGCGGCTGATCGCGGAATCCCGGCAGGAACAACATCAGGGACGTTAGGTGACGCTGGACGTCACCGCCGACTCGAACATCTACATTTCCGCCCTGGTCTTCGGCGGCCGACCGCTGCAGTTCCTCGACGCGGCGCGCGCGGGTGTGTTTCCGCTGGCGATCTCCGACCCGCTGCTGGCGGAGATTCACCGGGTGTTGCGCGACAAATTCGGCTGGCCGCCCGAGGATCTTGCCGAAGCCGCAGCGGACCTCGCGGACTTTACGCTGCGCGTTCAGCCGGGGCGGACCATCAACGCCGTCCCGGAAGATCCTGACGATAACCGGGTGCTCGAATGTGCGGTAGCCGCAGGATCCCGCTACATCGTCACCGGCGATGGCGACCTGCTACGGCTCACCACCTTCGAGGGCATCCGCATCCTGCGCGTCGCCGATTTCCTGAGCTTGATCAGTCCCTGACCCTGGCGTTGGTCTACCCGATTCGGCAGAAGGATTAGCGGAGGCCGGCGATCTCCTGAATGTACCTGCTTCGTTCGCATGCCGCCTGTTCGTGCTCTAGGCAAAACAGGTATAGTGGCGTCATCGATATCCAGCGCCTTTTGAGACGGTGCCCCGACCCATGACGAGCGCCGCAACCAGCACCGACGAAGCCGCCAGCGCCTTGGAGCGCTTGGACCGCGAGGACCTGGTCAAGCTCGTCAAATCGATGCTGAGCAACGGCGTGGCGCTCACCTTCCACGGCAAACGCTCGGCGATGGAAATCTCGCGGCGAGTGCGCCCGCGCGTAACTCGCCGGGAGCCGAAGCTACATGTTGGGCCGCCGGAAGAGCAGGCAAAAAACCTGCTCATCGAAGGCGAAAACCTTCAGGCGATGGTGACGCTCTACAAGTACCGGGGGCAGGTGGACCTGATCCTGACGGACCCGCCGTACAACACCGGCCAGTTCTTTCGCTATAACGATAAATGGGACGAAGACCCGAACGACCCCGAGCTGGGAACGCTCGTCACCAAAGAGGACGGCTCGCGGCATACTAAGTGGATTAAGGCGATGATGCCGCGCCTGCAGATGATGAAGGCGATGCTCAAGCCCACGGGCGTCATCGCGGTCTGCATCGACGATAATGAGCTTTTTCACCTCGGCATGATGATGGACGAGGTGTTCGGGGAGGAGAACCGGCTCGGGCTGCTCAACTGGCAGAAAACTACGGTCAAAAATGACCGCAAGCATGTGTCCTCGACCACGGAATACGTGCTGATTTACGCCCGGGACCAGCAGCTCGCGAAGACCGGCATGCTGGGACGGTCAGCGAAATCGAATTCGCGCTTCGGCAATCCGGACCGCGATCCGGAAGGAGATTGGCGACAAGGGGATCTGACCGCGCGCGGCGAGGACGATCACCCGACGATGCTCTACCAAGTGCAATCGCCCTTCACCGGCGAGCTGCACCCACCGATGCCGGGGCGGCACTGGGCGAATGAAAAATCGCAGATGAAGGCGTGGCTCGAGGAATGGGGGTCGAGCTACCAGGAACGCGATATCAAGGATGGCAGGCGCCGGGCGCTGGTCATCCGTGGCGCGCCCTTGCCGGCCGAGGCGAACTTCAGTGCCGATCATCCAGTGCTGAAGGCAGCGAGAGAGGCAGCGGAACGACGCCTCGAAGCGGGAGCGTGGCCGGTCGCCTATTTCGGACACTCCGGCACGGCCAAGCCAATGATGAAGTTCTACCTCACGCAAGTGAAGGCGGGCGCGGTACCCACGAGCTTCTGGGTCGATATGGATGAGACCCCGCTGGCTCTCGGCAGCGTGTCCTGGGATTCGGCGGAGACGGGGCGCAGTCGCGAGGGTATCGAAGAGCTTGACGCGATTGTGGGCAAGGGCCACGGATTTCAGACGGTGAAGCCCATCCGGCTCTTCAAGAAGATTATTCAGATTTGGTGTCCGCCGGGGGGCCTTGTCCTCGATCCTTATGCCGGTTCGGGAACAGCCGGGCATGCGGTTCTGGAGCTGAACACGGAGACGAACGCCGACCGTCACTTCATCCTGGTTGAGCAGGGCAGTCCCGAAAATGGCGACAAATACGCCCGCTCGCTCACCTGGAAGCGGCTGCACAATGCCATCACCGGCGAGCGGCCGGACGGCAACGGCGCCGAGCCGTTGGGCGGCGGTTTTGAATTCCGCATGCTCACCCGCCAGATTGACGCCAAGACCGTGCTTTCAATGAAAAAGGACGAACTGGTCGATGTCGTCATCACGTCGCACTGGGATGAATCTCACCGCGGCGGCGCGAACCTGATACGGATCGACGACACGCGGTACGCTTATCTCGTCGGCAAGGACGACCGGGGAGAGGGGTATTTCATCATCTGGAACAATGGCGGGCCGGTCGGCCAGCTCGACCGCGACAGCTACAAGCTCGTGCTCAAGGACGCCGAGAAGGCGGAGCTAAAACCGCCTTACCACGTCTATGCGCGCTATGAGCTGTACCAGTCCCCCAACGTGCGTTTTTGGAAGATTCCGGACAAGATCCTGGCGCACCTCGGGCTGAATGAGAACAGCGACCGCTTCAACGAGGAGGACGACCAGGCGGCGTAATGGGTCTATTTCAGTTTCAGAGCGACGCCTCGGAGCAGATCGCTACCCGTTTTCGGGACTATATGCTCGACCCGCTCTTCGCGCGGCGCAACGAGCAGGTCCCTTTCTATCAGAACCTTGCGGCCATAACCGGCGCGGGGAAAACGCTGATTCTCGGGGACGCGATCGAGCGCATCCGGGAAACGCTGTCGCTTGAGCCGATCGTGCTCTGGCTTTCCAAGGGCCGCGTCGTCGTCGAGCAGACGTACGGCAACCTCTCGACCGGAAAATACGCCGACCTGGTGCAGCGTTTTGACGTGAAGCCGCTACTCGACTGCCGGCCGGAGGACGTCGAGAATTCCGCGCGCGGGCTGCTGCTCGTCGCCACGGTCGGCAAGTTCAACCAGCGCGACCGGGAAGAGGGCGACCGGAAGATCTTTCAGACGCAGCTCGACACCGCCGACGCATCCTTATGGGACCAGCTCAAGCGGCGGCGCGACGGCAAGGGATTCCGGCGGCAGCTCATCATTGTCTATGACGAGGGGCACAATCTCTCGAACCAGCAGACGCAGCTCCTGATGGAATTACAGCCGGAGGCGCTTATTGCCGCCAGCGCCACTACACGCGTGCCCCAGGCGCTCGCCTACACGATTGAGCGTTTGCGCAAGGAAAAGGGCTGGCACGACGAGGACCTGATAACTGCCGTCAAAAGCCCGGAGGTCGTCGAAAGCGGCCTGGTTAAGAAGCAAATCCTGCTCGGCGGCTATACGACGCCGATGGAAAGCGCCGTCGACGATCTGCTTGCGGCGATGAAGGAAGCTGAGGAAGCGGCGATAGCGTTGGGGCTGCCGCTCCGCCCGAAGGCGATCTACGTGAGCAACACGAATGCGGCCGAGGGCGTCACTATCCGCGACGATATGGCCCGCCCCTTCCGGGAGAGGCGCGCGCGGCCGATCCTCATCTGGCGCCACCTGGTCGAGCATGCCGGCGTCGACCCGGAAAGCATCGCGGTCTACTGTGACCTGCGCTTCGACAAGAAGTTTCCGCCGCCCTTGAGCTTCAACCTGTTCTCAGGCGGCGACGCCGATTACGACCGCTTCACCGCGGGCAGCTACCGCCACATCATCTTCAATCTCAGCCTGCAGGAGGGGTGGGACGACCCGGAGTGCGGCTTCGCCTATATCGACAAGGAGATGGGTTCGCCGGACCAGGTGACGCAGATCGTCGGCCGCGTGCTGCGCCAGCCCGGCGGGGAGCATTACCCGTCGCCGAACCTCAACACCGCGCACTTCTACATCCGCACCGACGAGAAGGGCGTCTTTGAGGCGATCCTGGAAGATGTCGAGCGCAAGCTCGCGGCTGAGAGCCCGGAAATCGCCATCACGGTAAGACGGGAGACGCACGGCGGGGCCAAGCCCTACAAAGAGCCGCTTCGGCCGCGGCAGGTGCCGACGGTATCGGTCGACTCAACGCATGCGCGGGCGCCGATCGCCGACATCATCGCGCACACCCAGAACTTCGCGCGCGACCAGGACAACACCGTCGGCAAAGGCGGACGCATCCAGGTGCTGCAGACGATTGGGGAGGGGGCTTCCGCAATCGAGGAATGGGTGGAGGTCGCCCACAGCAACCGCGTCACCGCGCGGTGGATTATGCGCCGCGAGGTGCAGCGTCTATTCCCAAGCCGGGGCGACCGGGACATCAACCCGATTCACCTCTGCGACATCGAGGATCCGCGCTTCGACGCCCTCGTCGAATACAACAGCTTAGCTGCCGAGCATATCCGGCAGCAGGCGCGCAAGGTCGTCGACGCCTTTATCCAGCATTCCACTATCGTTCAGAACGCGCTCGACACGCCCTACACGGTCGGCAGCGTGCTCGTGGACGAGGCCAAGATGGTCCGCTTCCGCAATGCGGTGCACGAGGGCTACAGCGACCTTAACAACCTGGAAAAGCCGTTCGCGGAGGCGCTCGACCGCAGCCGCCGTGTCTGGTGCCGCAATCCGTCGGCGGGCGGCTTCTCCATCCCCCTGCTCGACCACGGCAACACGCGCACCTTTCGTCCGGACTTCCTGGTGTGGGTCGATAATCAAGTGGTGGCGATCGACACCAAGGGCGCGCACCTGATCACGGAAGATGCCGGGCGTAAGCTGTTTTTTATCGAAAAGGTGGAGGAGGGACCGGAGCTCGTCGTGCGCCTCGTGACGGAAGGCGAATGGCATATATCGCCGAACGGGATTTATGGGCGCGTGAGCGGCTCGGACGGGTACTCGGTCTGGATACAGCGCCTCGGCAGACCGCATCCGATGCATTGCTCGAATGTCGGCGCGGCGGTGGATATGTGTCTCCGGATACGAGAAGGCTGAGGCGCACGGCTAGCTCCGCCCCCAGCGCGGCGCCCAGGATTCCACAAGGCCGTCCTCGTCGTCCTCGTCGTCGTCGTCGGGAAGCTGGAAGCTGTGCAGGACTGTGAGTGTCTTACCATCGCCTCCCAGCCCGATCACGTCTTCCCGCAGCTCTATGCTGCGGGACCCGCCGAACCACGTCTGAAGGTTCGATTCGCCGTTGGCCCTGGCGGCGCGGCGGATTTTGGCGGCGTCCCGGTTGAAGCTCTGGGTGGCCGTGCCCGCCGGGACCGCCTGGTGCTTGCGAATCCAATCGATGCCGTCCAGGTCCCGCAGCGCATCGGACATGAAGCAGTAGTCGATGGTCGCGCCCGTGCTCACGACGATAGCCACAGGATCGGAGGCGCATTGGGTGTAGCGCATAGCGGTTGCCCGGAACGAGGTCTGGCAAATTCCCGCGAGGCGCTCGATAGCGGCAAGCCCGTCGCCGGACCGCCGCAGCTCCGCCGCGAACATTCGCCGGGGCATGAGCAGCCCGGCGGCGAAGTGGTCGGCTTCGAGTTCATAGCGGTCGGCGGAGCCGAAACCCGCATGGGATTCGTGAACGCCATCGGGACCGAGAACGGCGTCGGCATGACCCGGCAAAAAGTAATGGCCCAGCTCGTGCGCGATGCTGAAGCGCTGGAAGCCGGCATTATCGATGTGTGTGGCGTAGGCAATCGCAAAGGCGTTGCCGACGCGGATCAGCATTCCGGAGACGCCGGCCGAGCGGGCCGGCTTGGCCACAACCTCGATATCGAGACCGCGCGCGATCGCGATGGGATCTATCGGGAAGGCGGTTATCTGCCGGTCCTGCACGGCCTGCTCGCCATGCAGCGTGGCGAAGCGGTACGGATCCTGACGCTTCATGGCTTTACGGCTTTCCTCCGCGGGCCTGCGCTTTCTTGGCAAGCAATTCCATGATGCCCTCCGCCACGTCCTGGTCGTCGGAGGTCAGCCGGTCGAAATTGCGGTGCAGCCGGTCGGCTCCGGCCAGGCCGGTAAGCTCGCTGACGCGCCCGAGCAGATAATCGGTCGTGGCGTCGAGCGCATCGGCCAGACGGCGAAGATTGTCGAAGGACGGTTTGCGTTTGCCGGTCTCGAAATGCGAGATCGCCGAGGGCTGCAACCCTGCGCGCCCGGCGAGCTCCTCCTGGTTGAGCCCGCGCTTGTCTCTCGCCGCGCGCAGCCGCTCCGGGAAAACATCCGGGGGTGGGGTTGATTTTGGCATGACGATACCGTATCTTTGTGGATGACGACTTCGTAAAGGGCTTTGCGGCCCTTTTTGCGGGTCCGCAGATTGACGATTTCGTCATAATTTAGATGACGGACGCATGGGGGACAAGGAGGAACGGGAGATGCGATTTCAAGGCGCGGTGATCCGCGAACAGGGTCAGACCTTCGCCGTCGTGGTGGTTAAGCAGCACGTGATCAGCAACCGCTCGGAAGCGGCGGATGCGATCAGCAGCTTCGGGACCGCCTTTCCGGGGATGCCGGTCGTGCTGATGGCCCAGGACGGGCGGGGGGCGCCCACCTATTACGGCCGGCCGGACATTTCGCGCTTCCTGGCAAGCGTGCCGCTGCGCGCCATTCCGTGGCGCGAGTACACCCTGAACTAAAACCATCGACCGGAAAGGAATGGTGATGGCGGACTACCGCATCGACTGCGTGAACAAGCCGGATCGCAGCAGCCCGCATGAGAGAATTACCCATGTGGGTGGCCCAAAGCCGGAAGGCGGGCGTTGGAAGGACACGACGGAACACGTGGTCGCTTTCATCGAGTCCAAGCAGCACCGCTTCTATACTTCGGAAGGCGGCACGTCGGCCTGGGTCGGCGTCAGGACGAGCGCGCAGGGGCGCAAGTTCCTGCAAACCCATGCCGATGGCGTGTGGAGGGACAATCTCCTGGCGCTGCCGGAATGCGGCTAATACGTCGCAAAAAAGCTCGCGGCCTTCTCGGGGTTGTAGCCGCGTCGGTCGTATAGTTTGGTCGTGCTCGGATCCCGATGACCGGCGGCCTTCTGCACGTCTTCAAGCTTTGCGCCATTGTCGAGCGCGGTCGTGATGAAGGTGGCGCGCATCGAGTGCGCCGAGTAACCGCGGTCGAGCCCGATGCTGCCGGAATATTTGCGCAGCACGCGATCGATTGAGTCCGGGTCCATGCGCCGGCGGGCCTCGCTGCGCTTGCCGTTGGGGCGCACCGGCCTGAATAGCGGCCCCTCGATGTCGCCGGCATGCCCGGCAGCGTCGAGATAGGCGCGCAGGCGCGCGGCCGTCTGCGGGTTGATCGCCAGCGCGTCGCGGCGGCCGCCCTTCCGCTGCACGCGCAGCGAGTCGTAGCCGCGGTTCTGGTGCAGGTCGCCGACCGCAAGCGCGGCGATTTCGGCGCGCCGCAATCCAACCTGCAACCCGACAGAAAGGATGGCGCGATCGCGAAGGCCGCGGATGTCGGGCGCTGCTGCGCCGTCCTTGGCGGTCCGGGTTTCGGGAGGGGCGTCGAGCACCCGGCGCGCCTGGTCACGGGAAAAGGCGAGCGTTGTCCCCTCTTCGCGGTTGATGGCCGGACGCTCGATCTCGAGGACGGGATTACGGGCGGCATGATCGTGCCGCACCAAGTGCTTGTAGAGGCTGGAGAGTGCCGAAAGACGCCGCCGGATGGTCGAGGGCGCGGCGCGCTCTACCTCGCGCATGTGACGCTCCCAGGCGATCACCGCTTTGTGGTCGGCCTGGCGCAGCTCGGCCGAGCTGGCGATCGTCAGCGTCCGGAGGAAGTGCTCGACGTCAAGGCGATAGGCACGCCGGGTGCGGGCGCTCTTCTGCTTCTGCAGCCAGATTTCCTCCTCGGGGATCTGCGCGAGCTGCTCGATGGTCGTCGGCAGCGTGTCGCGGCCGGCGTCGATCGGCAGCATCGGCAAGGTCGTGGTGGTGTCGTCGGTCATCGATGCCAGCTTTTATGTTCTTTCTTTGTACGCCAACGCGACGGGCAAGGCAAGCACGTGATAAACCGGATTATCACGTGCTGATAAGCCCAAGGAACCCCGCGGGCGTAGAGTTGAAAACTTTCAGCCAGCAATTGAAAGTCTATCGACCCATTACCATCTCGCGTCTCCCCAGCCGTTGGAGGAAACGATGCGGGTTTTGCCTTTGGCTATCGCGGTAGCTGTGAGCCTTGCCGCGCCCGCTTGGGCGTCGCAAAGCCGGGTCGTATATTCGACGATGCATAACCCCTTTCCGGTGCCGATTTATCAAAATTATTCGAGAGGTTACCCGCCATATGGCGGCATTTCGCAACCAATGGGTGGAGTCACCACTCAGGCCCTCCCAAACAGTTTTTATAGGACTCCTCGATGCTACGTGACCGGGGCAGGACCCTATCCAGGAGATCAGCGAGTAACTTGCTATTAGGGACGCCCCTCCGACAGGTCATTTCAGACCCACGGTCGCCGGTCCTGATATGGCGCTACTCCTAAAAGGCAGCTCGGCTACACCGTCCCCGGCGGCACCAGGTTATCGGGCGGAGGCGGTGCGCCGGTCTGGGCGCGGGTTGCCGCCTCCGCCGCCTGCACGGAAAGCTCGGCCGGGGTCATTACCGCCGCCGAAGGCGAGAGGTTGCCGACCGCAGCGGCGTTCGCGTAGCGCTCTGAAATTAGCCGCTCCACGTCGCGGCCGATGCCGGTAGGCAGCCCGGCCGTCTCGGTGCGGCTCAAGCGAATTTCGTGGCTCTCCTGGCTGTAGAACTGCACCAGGCGGGCCTGCGCACGCGCCGCTATCATGCTGTCCATCATATCCAGCGAGTGATTGAGCTGCGCGTTGTACGACTGGTTCTCCACCAGCATAAAACACAGCGCCGAAATCATCAGCCAATAGCCCAGCCACTCCTGGCCCGAGATTAACCATCCAAACGCAAAGCACACGCCCGCGTCTACGAAGCGGTAAACGATGTGCTGCGGAATAGGCAAGAACTCGAAATGCGAGACGCCCCGGCTCGTCGTCATCCAGGTATTGGACTCGGCGCGCTTGATGTGTTGCCAATGCCGGAGCCGATGAAAGAGGCCAAGCCCAAGCATTGCCAGGCCGAATATCGCAAAGGCCACCTGCTCGGCGGGAACAAATACGATATGGATTCCTGTAACCCAGCCGAATGGTATCAAAAAGACGCCCGCACCTAAGAACATAAATAGGAAAAGCACTATAATCGTCACCGGCTCCACCACGCGGTAGCCGATTTTCCGACGCATAAAAACGTGTATTGAAAGCGCCAGGATGTCGGCGAACCAGAGGCCGAGATTCACCTTGCGGCCGATAGAGGTATCTTGGAGCGTGGTGCGACGCGTGCCGGGTGGCTGCGTAGTTCTTCCCTGGGACATCGCCATGCATCACCTCTGGGTGAACGTGAGAAGCGTGTGAGACTGTCCGGTCGGGAAGATTTCCCCGCCGTTGTAGACGATGCAGTCCACCAGGAAATTGTTTTTTGGGCCGCCGCGCCGGAGCGTGGTGAAGCGGGACGGCTCCACTAGGAACTTGCGCTGCTCGCTGATATTCACACCCGCCGAAGGCGTGCTATGGCCGCCCTGTTCCGTATGCGCCTGCTGGTGCCCGATGCTGCTGCCGTAAACCTGCACCCAGGCTTCGCCTAAAAGCCCGGCCGCCCATTCATTGGTGCCGCCGGTGTTCTGACAGAAAATTTTGCATTGGAGATTACCTAGGAGCGCGTCAACCGAGTCGTCATCCTTCAGCACGCGCCGGTAGCTCTCGCGGTTCTGCGTAAGATACACGGTGCAGCCTCCCGCCGAGCGGGCAACGGCCTGGTACTCGGCGTCGAACCTGCTGACAAAATTTTGTGCCTCGTCGCACCAAAGGAACGACGGCCGGAGATAGCCATTAAGTGGCGGGGAACGGCGTAGCGTCGCCACCTGGAAACAGTATTTCCAAATCAAATTTGCGATGCGCCCGACAAGGCGATATTCTTGCACGGGCAAATCTACGATTATCACTTTTCCGTCGTGCGCGGCTTCCGGCGTGATGTTGGTATCGTCTGCAAACAATCGGCGCAGCGGCCGTGAAAGTATCGGCCGGGCCAGCATGGAAAACATCAAAACGATAATGCTTCTTGTTTTCTCAGAAAGGTTCGGAAACTCCAACGTCCAATAGATTTTGCACTCCTGGAAGTCCTTGAGCGCCTCGGGGTCGTCACCGGCCTCTGCCAGGCGTAGCTCGGCACGCGCAAGCGCGGCCATACAGAAGCTTTTCTTTCCCGCCCACTCGGTGTCCTCCATCTGGGCGATGCTCTGCGGCGCGGTCGTGACAATCTTGCGCAGCAGGTCGAGGGTGAGCGGCAGGCGGGTAAAGACCGCGAGGTCAACCAGGTTGGTGTTCAGGTGGTGGAGCGCGTCCTCGAAAAACTTGGCGTCGCCGCCGCTCTCCGGGTCGCCTCCCGCGCCACTGGCGACGGCGGCGGCTATCTCGTCGAGCAAAGCGACGATGTTAATGGTGAGGCCGCCGCCCTCACCGGGGCGCTTAGCTTCCCAATCGAGAAAATTAAAACGCCAGGTTCCGGCCGCGTCGATAATCACCAGGTCGCCGGTGCGGCCTGTCTCGGCCGCCCACTGTTCCCACTGGCGGCGCTCCTCCTTTTTGGCGCACAGCACCAGCCCGCCGAAACCGGCCGCGAGGTAGCCGATAGCCAGGTGCTTTGCGGGCCCGCTCGTCTTGCCGCTGCCCGTCGCGCCGAACACGGAAACGCCGGTGAGCGCGTCCGCCAGGCGGAACCCCTGGTGCTGCTCGGTGAACCACTCCCGTATCAGCGTCATGGGGTGCCAGGCGGCGGCCTGTGGCGGCTGCCCCTGCGGCGGCTGGTTTGCTCCTCCCAAAAACGAGCGCATTGGCATCCGCGCCTCTCGTCTCAACCTCGACGATTCCAGGGTAGGCAGGCGTAAGCGCGCGGCGCAATTCTTGCGGCCGCATAGCTTGAGGCACAGCCATGCGCGACGCTTCGCGCCCTCCGGGTTGTCAAGGCCGCGCGCTGCCGCGCGCCCCCTCACGGGGCTACGGGCCGTGACAATCGCGCCCGGCCGTGCAGCTCGGGGAATTGTCGGGACGAAGGGCGTCCCGGATTTTAATGACCCTTCGCCTCCGGCGCGGGCCGAACAAAGGGCGGTTAATTCATACCTCAAAACCGCGCTTCTCTTAAACTAAGTTGTACTTTCGCCCCTCATTGTTAATATATTCGTCTATGAACAGCGGGCACGCGTGCGGCTTCACATTAATTGAATTGTCGATAGTCCTCGTCATCATCGGGCTTATCGTGGGTGGCATTCTCGTCGGGCAGGACTTGATTAAGGCCGCCGAAGTGCGGGCGCAGATTTCGCAGATTGAGAAGTACAATTCCGCGGTTAATACCTTTCGCGGAAAATTTGGGGGTATCCCTGGAGACCTCGCGCTATCCACGGCTCAGCAGTTCGGATTTGATATCACAGCGTGCGGCGGAGGCCAGGGAGCACGAGACGGCAACGGGCTCGTCGAGGAGCTTGGTGGCCATTACTATCCGACTGGCGGAGAAGCGCTGGCATTCTGGGAAGACATTAGCGGGCCAATGGCAGGCAGCCTAATCGAAGGCACCTTTCCTATAAATCAAACTACAGTTACAGGCTGCAGCTACGCGGGTCCCCTTAATACGACGCCGGGAAGCACCTATGTTGGAGATTTCCTGCCTGTCGCCAAGATAGGGCATGGAAACTTCGTCTATGTCTACGATTTGAGCGGATACAATTGGTTCGGCCTGTCCGCCGTCAGCAGCGTCAACGGCGCCTCTTGGCTTATGAGCATTACCACAATTCCGGTCTTTCAAGCCTATAACATCGACAAGAAAGTCGATGACGGCCTTCCCACGACCGGCAGCGTTCAGGCCGCCTATATAAATAATTCCAGCACCCTGATATCGCAGGCCCCAAGCGCCGCAGCCGATTCCACCTCTACTTGCTACAACACCACCAACAACGCCTATTCCATCAGTTCGCTTGCCAACTACGGCGCGGGAGGAAATTGCGCGCTCTCGTTTCGGTTTCAATGACTAAAACGCTTCTCAGAACGGACGCTGTTTCGTTTTGAGTTGCGGGGATGAACAATTGTACTTAGGATTCGCGGGAAGAAAAGCAGACGGGAGCTGAATGAGGAGTGGCGGATTTACGCTAATTGAGCTTTCAATTGTGCTCGTAATTATCGGGCTCATCGTGGGCGGAATCCTAGTAGGACAGGATTTGATCAAAGCGGCCGAAGTGCGCGCACAGATTTCGCAGATCGAGAAGTATAATGCTGCTGTAAATACGTTCCGTGGCAAGTTCGGGGGCATTCCGGGCGACTTGGCGCTCGCTCAGGCTAACCAATTTGGCTTCACCGCCACCACCAATTGCACCGGAGCAGCAGGAATGCGCGACGGCAATGGGCTTATCGATGGCTCAGCGCTGTATCCTCTGACGGAACTGGAAGGAGAGACCGGACTCTTCTGGCAGGATATCAGCAGCGCGAGTGCGGGGAATC
>Ga0213875_10000770_pt1 | contig 23997 bp, 23 predicted proteins | sample BarmaccomBMRX_R8_FD_160105 | JGI IMG/M metagenome (GOLD analysis project Ga0213875, IMG submission 160105) | Root-associated microbial communities from Barbacenia macrantha in rupestrian grasslands, the National Park of Serra do Cipo, Brazil - RX_R8 | ecosystem: Host-associated > Plants > Roots... | reverse complement strand
AACAGAGCCGGTTGTGCTCTCGGATGGCACTTTGATTTTAACTTATTATCAATATTTCAATCCTCTAAGTGATCCCAGAAATAATTCGCAACCTTTCTATATCATCCGCTCCACAGATGGCGGTAACACGTTTGGTGCACAGACTAAAATCATGACGCTCGCGCCATCCGCGTGGCTTTATCTGCTCAAAGATTTTAATCATGCATTCGCGTTGCCGATTGTGGCCGCCGACACTTCCGCAACCAGCGCGTACCGAGACAGAATCTACATTGTTTGGCAAGACATTCGCGACGGGGACGCCAACATATGGCTGTCGAAATCTACCGATAAGGGCACGACTTGGTCCGAGCCCAAGCGGCTCAATGATAATCGACCAAGCGCCAAGGGCGGGCCGCCGGATTTCCGAGTCACTCCTGTAGTGGCTGTAAACAAAGCTGGCGTTGTGGGCGTGGCATGGTATGACTACCGTGACGACCCCACGCATGTGTGCTGGAAGCAATACTTCACTTATTCGTCAGATGGCGGTGACAAGTTTATGCCGAACGTCGCGGTTTCTGACCAACCATCATGCCCCGCGAAGGACGGGTTCAAACCCAGCGTGTACGCATGGAACATAAGTCCCTTTCCTGAAGATATGCTGCCTACTGCCGATGAGATATCTCACGCGGACGAGATGAGCAAAATACAACTGGCCCAAATGAGAAGCGCTGAGGAAGCTATACGCGCGCATGAGCGGGAATTCGACAAGCCGCAGATTGATGTTACGTTCGATCATGACCGCAACCTTTGGCCAGGACACTATACGGGTCTCACGGCCGATACAGACGGCGTTTTCCACGTGTTGTGGTCAGACCGCCGGGCGGCTCCTCTTCAGCAACTCTACACCGCAACGGTTCAGGTGGCAGCAGGGCCGCAAGCCGGCCCACCTCGTACTCAGGAGGCCAATGTTACTAAATTCGTCAGAATCTACGGTCAAGCTCTCAGTTACGACGCCAAAACGCACGAGACTACGTTTGAGCTTCAGCTCCGCAATGTTTCCGATCAAGCGATTTACGCTCCCGTACGTGTTGTGATTGATGGCATTGGCGCCGTATCCGGTAAACCGACAGCCGACGTAGTGACTCACGACGGAAGCTCAAAGACAAAGACCAGTTGGGATTTTTCGAAGCTATTGGGATCTTCAGAGGAGTTGGCTCCTGGGATGGTGAGCGAAGCCAAGAAGATCGTTATTCGCACGAATGAGGCAACAGGTCTTGATGGAGTGCTGAATTTCGAGATAACAGGTCAGCTCGCGCAGACATCTGCATCCGGTACGGTGTCTGAGTCGGCGATTCGAAGGTGATGTTGAAGCCGGCTCTTGCCGCGGTTCTCTGGGCGATCTTTGTTGCGCGTCCTACTTCGGCAGGCGGACCACCGCCGGTTGATCTTCAACCTGTTGGCAGCTCGCAAGCTGAGGGCGAAGTGCGCGCAATCGTAGCTCGCCGGTTTATGGCGGCAAACGCGAAAAGGGTGGACGAGATTGCGCCTTTATATGGCTACGACGAAGGGTTGGTTGTCTATCGCGAAGGACGCGTGATCCGAGGGTGGATCGCCTACAAGAAATATTGGGAAGCGGCGATTACCACTCTCCCGCCCGGATTCCAAGTGCATTTCGACGATGTCGGATTTCGATTTGGCTCGGACATGGCGTTTGTTACCGCGCGATGGGCCACTTCCTATGAGGATAGACATGGGAAGGAAACGCAATCGACGGGCTTAATGACGCTGATTTTGGTGCGGCAACCGGGTGCTTGGCACATCGTGCATGAACACATTTCTTCGATCAAGTGAATTACCCGATCGAGCACGCATTTCCACCCTTTTTTAGCATTCCTGGAGCGTTCTCAATGCTTCCAGCAGGCGTGACCGATGTTGGTTTTCATGCCGTCCCGGCTCCGTTCATACCGTTCTCGAAGACGCTGATTCTGGCCGTCGTCCCGGCCGGAGCGACCACTGGCTACGTGGCTGTAACGACGGCGGCGGGACGCTGAAGAGCAATATGCCCTTCCGGGTCGAAACGCCCGAACGTAGTTTAGCTGCATTCAGTTCTGCGTACCATTTTCGACGCCGGATGCGCTAAAAACTGACGCGGAAACCGATCTGCGCGGCGAATGGGATGCCGACCGTTGTTCCTGGCCCGAAGAAATCTCCGAGCGCGCCGGACGGCACTCGAAGTTGATTCAAGCTCGTGATCGGCTGCGTGACGGTGCAGGCTGGGTTTAAGCAAAACGCCGTCGCGTTATACAGATTGTTCACCGGCACCGGCAACGCAGCGAGATTCGTTACGTAATTTGCGCCTGGATTATTGCGGTTCAGGAAGTTGAAAAATTCGATGAACGGCATCGCCGACCATCGCTCATGAATTGTGAACGGCCGCGCAACCCGCATATCGACTTGGATATAAGGCGTTCCACGAAACTCATCGAGCGAAGTCTGCACGCCGTTGACTACCGCGCGATCGTCAATAGCATCGCCCGTGCCGTTCACATCGACGGGCGTTGTAATCGTGAAGGGCCGCGCGCTCTCGGCCTGCCCCAAAAGCGAGACTTCGAATCCGCCGGGCGTGCGATAGCTACCGGCCAGCACGAACCGGTGCCGCACGTCTTCGCCAGAAGGCCCGTAATCGCCCTTCGCGAACGCGTTCAGCGGATTGCAGACGCCGTTCACGTAGTCGAACAATTCGCCCAGTACACAGCCCCAGGTTTCGGCCTCGGAAAGGGTGTAGTTCGCGACCAAATTCAAGCGACGGCCGACGCTTCCCTGCAAATGGATCGACATTCCGTCGTAGCGTGAGCGATTATCCGTGCGGAACACGCTCAGATCTGGAACATTTGCTGCTTGGCTCGCGAGATCCGCCGGAAAGAGCGGCGAGAACAAGGTGTATCCGGCCGTGTACTCATAGCGGCGATAGGCATGCACGCCCTCCTCATGCGTATAGTCGACCGAAAGTGACCAGTGTTCGTTGAACGCATGCGCGAATCCCGCAGTCGCGTGGATCGCATACGGAGTTTTGTAGTCGGGATCGATGATCGAGCCGGCGCCGCCCGCGGCCGCACCCGGCAAGCACCCCGGATCGCCCGGTCGCACGCACACGCCTGGCGGCTCATTGACCGCCTGAAACGCCGTCACCCAGCCGTTTTGCGCGAGATCGTTGTAGAACAGTCCGAATCCGGCGCGAATCACGTCTTTGCCGCTGTTACTCGGGGCATACGCCACGCCCAAACGCGGTGCAAAGGCGGTTCGATAATCGTGCGGGACGCCAGCGCCGAGCGGCAGATCCAATGCGCGCGCGGTCAGCACGGCCGGATTGCTTAGTTGCGAGCGTCCCGATGCCGTGAACAATCCAAATGTCGTGTCATAGCGCAGGCCGTAGTTCACGGTCAGGTGCGGCGTCGCGCGCCACGAATCTTCCGCATAGAAGCCCAGCCGTTGCACATTTTGCGAAAAGCTTCCGTTCGTTGCCGGCGTTGATGTGCACGTCGTACCCTGCGTCGCGCCCGGCCCGCACGCGAGATCAATCGTGAACTGCGCCGGATTTGCGACGTAATCGGTGGGGTTCATAGCGAAAATCGTCAAATTCTCCGCCGTCCCGGGCAGCGCGCCGCTCAGCACCGGCTCGTGTATGAAATCGATTCCGAACCGCGGCGCATGCGTGCCAGTCACGTTACTCAACTCGTAGCGCGCCTGATATTTCTCCTGATTCCGCAGCACCGGAAACGCCGTGATCGGCGTGACGAACTGGTTATCGCCGAACGTCTCGAACCCCGATATGGTGTTAAAGGTTGAGCTGAACGGAAATGCCAGCGCGAAGCCCAACTCCGAGTTGCGCACTTCCGTGTGGTGCAGCTCGCTCGCATCCAGCGTCAGTGTGCCGAGCCAAGTCGGGCTGAAAATGAATTGGTTTCCGATGACCGCGTTCAAATAGTTCGATCGCGATGTGGCGCCCGTTGACGGCAGCGTCGCTTGTTCCACCAAATCGTTCGTCGTCATGTAGCGATCGACTGCTGCGCGGAGGAACCACTGGGACCGGTCCGATTGCGACCAGTCGAACCGCAGCGTTCCGAGATAGTCTCCAAAATGCACGGGAACGAAATGCGGCACGGCGATTGACGTCACGCCGGGTATGAGGCCGCTTGCGGCAAGTGATGCCAAGGCTTGAAATTGTGCGAGACTCGCCGGACTGTAAGCGATGCTCGCGTCCTCATGAACAAATTCAAAAGAAGAGAAAAACCACAATTTGTCCTTTTTGATTGGGCCGCCGAGCGTACCGATATAGTTCTGCCGCGAGAACGGTTGCTTCGGTTCGGGCGGGGGATTATCGATCGGAAATCGCGCGTTCAGCGCTGCCGCACGCTCGTAGAAGGCAGCGCTGCCGTGCCAGTCATTCGTGCCGCGCTTCGTCGTGATCACCACCGACCCAGCGGTTGTCCGGCCGGTATCCGCATCCTCTTGCGCCGTCCGTACGGCAAATTCCTGAATCACGTCCGGGGAAACATTCTGCAGAAAACCGCCGATGTAATCGTCCGAATCGTCGCCGCCGTCGATGGACAGGACGTTGTTTAGACCGGAGCTGCCGCCAGTTGACACCGCGGTAATGCGGGCTTTCGTCGGATCCGACGGCTCAACCGGCTCCGTCCCGGGCACCAGATAGGCGATATTCGCGAAACTGCGGTGCGCGAGCGGAATGGTTTCGAGATCGCGCGCCGTCACGTCGCCGCCGTGCACCGCGCTAGTCAGGTCAATAGGCTCGGTCGTGATCGAAGCGGGTTGGCCCTGTACCGTCACCGCGTGCTGTTGAGTTGAGGGCTCAAGCGTCACGGTCAGAGACTGCGTGACACTCACCACCACATGGACGTCCGATACGCCTTCGCCAAACCCTGGCGCCTTGACGCTGAGCCGGTATGAGCCGGGCGGCAAATCGTAGGCGCGGAACTCGCCCGCCGCATCGCTCACTAGCTCACGCTGGACGGCCGAGCCAACTTGGCGCACGATGGCTTGCGCAGACGGTATCCGCGCGCCCGATGTGTCCGCGACAATGATGTCCAATGCGCCGGTCGCATTCTGCGCGCTCCCCCGCAACGCCGGCCAAGCGCATCCGACGATGAGGAGTAGTCCGAGATTGGAACGTCGTTTACCTCGTAAGACAAATCGCATGGTGCTCCTGCTTTACAAGAATCCAGCGTACTCTAACAACGCGGCGTACTGTATTCAGTTTTTGTAAACGCGGGTGCTTGCGCGGTCGAGCATTCCTCGCACTATTGGTCTACAACGCGCGAACGGCAAAGACGCCTACCAGACCGACCACCACGATGACGCCCGACACGAGAACGACTCGACGTGTCACGGCCCATTGCCGGATTTGCTGATGCAGTAGCGGTAAATTCGACAAGGCGCTGGTCATCGAGGTTAGAACGACGGCCAATCCGGCGGTTTGCATATCGATTTTGTTGTGTATGGCCAGCGTCGCAGCGGCGCCTGCCGTGCTAGCACTCGAAACCAGGCCCCCGACTACGCTCACCAGCAAGAAGCCAAAATGTCCCAAATACGTCTGCCCCAGGCTCCCAATAATTTCGATGACCAGGAAGATGATCCCGAACTGAAAAACCTTCCTAAGGGAGAGCGGCGAGGAGAGCTGAACGGATGCAACCGTGGTCGACCCGCGTTTGTGCTGCAGCCAAATGCAGAGTACTGCAGCTAAGATCATTAAAATGATCGGGCCGCCTGCACTTAGCACAGCGCCGCGCGCAAAAATAGCGAGAATCAGCAAATTGCGCACGAACATGGCAACTACTGTGAGTAGATCAATGGTGATCGCAAGTGGCCCAACATCGTCGCGCTGATTTTTGAGCGAGCCGGCAAGTTCTGCAATCGCCGCTGTGCTGTTTACCAAGCCGCCCAGAATTGCCGAGTAATAGAGCCCGCGTGAGCTATAGATTTTTAGCAGTACGTAGTTCACGAAGCCGAGAGCGGCAATCACGATGACGGTCAGCCAAGCCTCACGCGGATTAAGCAAGTTCCACGGATCGATTGTGTGATCCGGCAGAACAGGATAAATGACAAACGCGAGAAGAGCGAGCATCACGGCTCCTCTCACCTCCGTGACCAAAAGGCTGCCCGCAAAATGCGTGAGTGCCGGCTTCAAGGACAACAGCATCGTAATGAGGATCGCGGCGGCTACGGGAGTGTAGTGGTGCCCCTGGCCGATAAGCACTCCTAGCACAAACGTGGCAATCACAACGGCGGAAGTCGTCGTTTCGATGGGCTTGCCCTCCCGCACATTCCGCCAGCCTGTTAGAAAAACGATCAGTAGTACGCCGCCAAACGTGATGTACGCGATAGCAGGCGCGGCAAGAACGCTCAGCGTTCCCGCAATCGCTACGATTGTGAAGGTGCGGGTCCCTAGGTCTTTCTGGGACCACTCGCGTTCGAGCCCCACGAGCATTCCGACGCCAATCGCGATAGCCAGTTTGATCGAGATGTCAATCGGAGAGAATGTCGCTCGCACTTACAATCCTTTGACGGCTCCTTCTGTTAGACCGCAACAGCTTCATTGTGGCGTGTTCTCCGCCGAGCGATGGAATACAGCAAGTGTTCACGGAAGTGGGCCTGGTGAAGCAGTATCTGCCCTCGATACGCGGTTATTGCGATCGAGTAGAAGCTTTGGGAAGACCGATTCCGTTGGAAGAAGTAGTCGGGACTTGAGATGCAGCGCCTGGTTTCGGGGCCGCTCTAATGCGTCAGGACATTGCCGGCTGGACTTTCTTCACATGCGGGCTAGTTGAGCCGAGCCACTCAGGATGCTGGGCGGTGCTATCGAAGATCGCGCTTGTCTTGAACAACTCCCAGCGCCCATCCACGGCCTGTGGTTTTGTTCGATTGAGGATCGCCGCCATTTCTTCCTTCGACACTTTGTCGTAGGTCTGCGCCGCCTTGATTGCCTGATCCAAGACTTCCGGTTTGTCGATTCCGGTAATTTGCACGGAAACGGGCTGACTCAGCGAAAATTGCAAGCATTCCAGCGCAGTTACCGCTCCGCTCTTCAGTATCACCGTATCGCCGATACTTTTCATCCCAAGGACGCCGATGTTTCTCTTGACTAACTCGGGCAGCACTTCGTTCGTGAAACTACGATAGTGATAGTCCATGACATTCACCGGCATTTGGACCGTGTCGAAAACGAAACCATGCCGGTCCGCGACTTGCAACATATAGAGATGTATGTGCGGGTCCTTATGGCCGGTAAAGCCGATATATCGAACCTTGCCCGCTTTCTTGGCTGCAAGCGCCGCCTCGGCTGCGCCGCCTTGCGCGAAGATTCGATCGGGGTCTTCAAACCTGATAATTTCGTGGAATTGTATGAGGTCCACCTGATCGGTTTGTAAGCGGGTTAGCGATTCATTCAATTGCTTATTGAATTCTTCGGCCGTGCGCCCGTCGTTCTTGGTCATCAGGAAAACGCGCTCTCTCAGATTGCCTTCTTTGACCGCTTTCCCGACGCGCTTCTCACTCTCGCCTTTGTTGTAATCCCATGAGTTGTCGAGGAAATTAATCCCGCGGTCGTGCACGAGCTTGATGGCATCGGCGGCCGAAACATCCGGCTTGCCCAAGTGATAGCCGCCCATGCCGATGCAGGAAACTTTCACGCCGGTGTGGCCGAGCGTTCGGTATGGGATTTCACTCTGGCCGGCGGCATGAGAGACGGAAGCCGCGGCAACTCCCAGGGTGAAACTTTTCAGCACTTCACGCCGGTTCGTTTGTGGATCTTTGGACATATTTCTTAGATGCCATCATGTTCTAAACGCAGCAGGGAATTGCGGCATCCCAGGCGAAGCAGGCGGGCGGCCCGAGGTGCTAACCTACGCGGCCGCTTGTGCGATCCATTGCCGCATCTCAGAGCGTGGCGCGGTGCCCGCTTTCTGAAAAACCGGCTGACCATTTCGAAAGATGACGAAGTTGGGGATACTTTGGACGCGATAGCGGCCCGCCAACTTGCCATCGCGCTCGGTATCGATTTTGAGCACGATTACCTCTCCGGCCAAGTCGCGCGCGAGCGCTTCTACTTCGGGCGCGGCCGCCCAGCATGGACCGCACCAGGCAGCCCAAAAATCGACGAACACAGGCACGCGCGCCTCGCGTATGATTTCGTCGAAATCCGAGCTACTCACTTGGAGTGGTGAAGAAAGCGGCGGCAAAGGCTCGCGGCAAGACCCACATCGTCCCTCGTCCGCCAAGTGTTTCGCCGGAATTCGGTTCACCGCGCCGCACGAGGGGCACGTCCGCAGGTTCGAAAATGCCATCTCGGTTCCCGCTTAAGTGTGACGCAAACGGGATTTAGTTGTTGCCCAGTTTAGGCGTTGTTAGCTCGAGACGAGCTTAGTATCCGAAGCTGTAAACGACGTCCGCGCTGTTCACGCCCCAGACTACGCCAGCGCTCCCGACGCTAATGTGCGTCAGTATTCCAGGGATGTTATTCCAGATTGTCGCGGGACTGTATTGATAAATCTGATTTGTGGCATTCAGGCCCCACACCGACGAATCAAATCCCACGCTGACCTGCGACAACGCGCCCGGCACGTTCGTCCAGGTTTGCGCGTTCGGATTATAGAGGTAGATCCCGCCTGTCGAGTTCACGCCCCACACGCTGTCCACCGTGCCAATAGAAATCTGCTTTAAGCTTCCGGGCACGTTAGCGAAGACTCCTGCCGCAAAGTTGTACGCGTAGACGGAATCGCTTGAGTTGAGGCCCCAGGTCGATCCGTCGGCTCCGACGGCAATTGTCTTCAGGGTCGCTCCGGGCGCGGGATCCCACACGTCCGCATCAGAATCGTAGGCGTACACGCTACCCGCCGAGTTCACGCCCCAGACGTCGCCGCCTTGACCAACCTGGATATTTGAGAGAGAGCCCGAAACCTGATCGAAAGTCTGGTTCTGCACATCGAACACATAAATGTTGCCACCCGCGTCGACACCCCAAACATTTGCATCTGGGCCGGCCGAGATTTGGACCAGCCCAGGATTGTAGTTTCCAGAGCTTAGGAAGTAATACCACTGCTGGAGCGGAGGATCGAACCACCAGGGCGAGCCTGACGAATCGATTCCCCACAAGCTGCCGTCATACGCTGCCGTGACCTGGGTCAAGTTCACGCCGGTAACCGAGAAGAAACTCCCAGTGTCGGCAAATGCGTTCGATGATTGGAAGATATTGCCGTTCGCATCGAGCGCCCACACGGAACCGTTCTGAACGGCAGCGATAGAAGCAAATTGAAGGCCTGCGTCCTGCCAGGTCGAGGTCTGAGGGTCGAACGAGAACGCCTCATTCGCGCTATTGATACCCCACGAATTGTAGCCCGCGCCAGTGAATACGTTGCTCAGCGTGGCGGTCGATACGGGGATCAAATTCTGCTCAGCAATGTCCCAGTAGTAGGGGACGCCGTTATTGGGCGTCGCCCACACGGTTCCATCCGGAGCCACAGAGATGTTGTTGAAGGCCACGCTAGTCGGCGCAGAAAAGAAGCTTCCCGACGTCGGAATGTACTGATTCGCTGTTCCGGACATATCGAGTCCCCACACGTTGCCGTCGTTGCCGACCGCAATAGCCATCAGCGCAATTCCGGAGATGTTTTGCCAAACCGCGCTCCCTCCGACGTAGTGATACACCGAACCCGATCCATTGATGCCCCACACATCGCCGTCCGAGCCGACCGCGATCTGCGTCAGCGATCCCGGCACCTTGGCCCAGGTCTGCGCGTTGAAGTTGTACTGGTAAACCTGTCCCGCGCTGTTGATGCCCCACACCGATGTCGCGTTGCCGACGGCTACCTGCGTCAGCAGCCCGGGAACGCTCACCCACGTGCTCTGATTGAAGTCGTAGGTGTAAATCTGTTGCGCGGAGTTAACGCCCCACACCGTTCCGTCGGCTCCGACGGAAATTTGCTTCAAATTTCCGGCGATTTGGACGAACCCGCCGGAATCCTGTTCGGGCCGTAGCCGCTGGTCCGAAACCCGCCGGGCTGGCCTGCCCTGCCTGCCGGCACGTGCATTTGGAAATGCCGTGATGCGAGTCTGCGCTTTCATCGGAACACCCGATGTCAGCAAGAGCGCGGCGAACACCGCGATCAATGTAAAGCTTGTGTTAATAGAATGGCGCCCCATACTGTCAGTTCTGGAGTACTGGACGCGAAATCGCGCTGCTTGGATTCCAAGATGTGAGAACGTTAATGGGCTCGTCGCTCGCAGCGCTGATGTGCGCGCGAGCGATTATGCAGGTTGTGGACTGCCCCCGCCGACGAGGCCGGGAATCGGATTACCGGTCGGATGGGGAGCGATTACGGTCCCGCCGTCGGCAGTGGGAGGTGTGGGCTTCGGCGACGCAGTGAGTTCGCGCAATGGCCGGCCGTTAATGATGTCGAGCACGTCGGAGCCGTCCAGAACTTCACGTTCGAGCAGCGCCGCGGCGATCTTGACCAATGCATCCGATCGGTCGCCGATTATTTGCTTTGCGCGATTGTACGCATCTTCAACCAGCTTTCGCACCTGCTGATCGATTTTGATAGCCGTCTCTTCGCTGTAATCGCGATGCTGGGCGATTTCGCGGCCCAAGAAAATCTGCTCATCTTTCTTGCCGAAGCTGAGCGGTCCCAGCTCGCTCATGCCCCACTCGCAGACCATCTTGTGCGCCATTTCCGTAGCGCGCTCGATGTCGTTGCCTGCGCCGGTGGTCATCTGATCGAGGAAAATCTCTTCCGCGATGCGCCCCGCCATCAGGATCGCGAGCCGCGCTTCGAGATATTTCTTGTCGTGCGACAGTTTGTCATCGAGCGGCAACTGCATCGTGACGCCGAGCGCCATGCCGCGCGGGATAATGGTGACCTTATGTAAGGGATCGGCGTCTTCGAGCAACGCGGCAACCAGCGCATGCCCGGCTTCGTGATAGGCCGTCATCCGCTTTTCCTTGTCGCTGATGATGAGACTCTTCCGCTCGACGCCCATCAGCACTTTGTCTTTTGCTACTTCGAAATCGAACTGCGTGACGACTTTGCGATTCTGCCGCGCGGCAACCAAGGCCGCTTCGTTGACCAGATTCGCCAGATCGGCTCCCGCGAACCCCGGCGTTCCGCGCGCGATCACCGAGAGATCGACGTCATCGCCCAGAGGCGTTTTCTTGGTATGCACGCGGAGAATGCTCTCGCGTCCACGCACGTCCGGCCGATCGACGACCACGCGTCGGTCGAACCGTCCTGGCCGCAGCAGCGCCGGATCGAGCACATCCGGACGATTGGTCGCCGCAACCAGTATTACGCCCTCGTTCGATTCGAACCCATCCATCTCGACGAGGAGTTGATTCAGAGTCTGCTCGCGCTCATCGTGCCCGCCGCCGAGACCGGCTCCGCGGTGCCGACCGACGGCGTCGATTTCGTCGATGAAGATGATGCAGGGCGCGTTCTTCTTTCCTTGCTCGAACAGATCGCGCACGCGGCTCGCGCCCACTCCGACGAACATCTCGACGAAATCGGAGCCCGAAATCGAAAAGAACGGCACGTTCGCTTCGCCCGCAATCGCGCGCGCCAGCAGTGTCTTGCCCGTTCCCGGGGGCCCAATTAAGAGCACGCCTTTTGGAATTCGCCCACCGAGCTTCTGAAATTTCTGAGGCTCGCGCAGGAACTCGATGATCTCCTGCAGTTCCTCTTTGGCCTCTTCCACACCGGCGACGTCCTTAAATGTCACCTTCTTCTGCTGCGAAGAATGCAGCCGCGCGCGGCTCTTTCCGAAACTCAAGGCCTTGTTACCGCCGCTCTGCATCTGCCGCAGCATGAAGATCCACAACCCGAGCAGAATCAACACCGGCATCGTGTTGAACAGAATGCTGATCCAGCCGTTGCTGGTCTCGGTCTTGTAGTTGTAGGCAACGCCCTTCTCACGCAGCATCTTGTAGATGTCTGGATAGTTCGGCGGAATCGTGCTGCGGAACGGCGTCCCGCTATCTTTTAATGTTCCCTGGACTTCCGTGCCGCCCGTTACCGTGATGTCCTTGAGCTTTCCGTCTTCGACGTAGCTGACGAAGTCGGATGCGGACAAATTGCGTGGTGTCGGACCTCGGCCAGTCTTCACGGCCAAGTACACCATGACAAAGGCGCACAGAATAACCACCCAAAACACGGCGGTTTTTACGTTTGAACTCATCACCTTACCTTTTCCGGCCTGTTTGCCTGGAGTGCGTGCAATGCGCGCTCATCCCCTCACTATGAGAGACGTAGATTCAGCGCCTTTCGATTCACCTGCGGCGGATTGTCTGAAGTCTGGATCAGTCATATACCTGAAACGGAGGGCTCGCTCTGCCCTGCCCGCAACTCGGTACTTAGCAGCGGTGCCGAATTGCCGCACCCAAACAATTTCATCGGCTGATACCAGAACCGGCCAGTGCCGCCGTTCCCACAATGGGACTCGGTGCTCCTGGAACAGGGACTTGATCTTCTCCGGCCTTCCGCGCCCGTTCGCATCGAACCGGTCGCCTGGCTCCCAATTCCGCACAACGAGGCTGGAAGCAGCAGCCGCTAGGACGTCGGCGTCCAGGTCCGCCGATTCCGACGTATATGATTCCTCCTTGAACGTATCACAGATATCACACTGATCGATTGCAACGGAACCCGCACCGTATGGCAGCGTCTTGCGTTCTCCAATGGTGAGTTGAACACGATAATACCGGTCCACATCTCGCGCTCCAGTTCGCGATATCAGCAGTTGATCGAACGATCGCAGCGCATCCACGCCGGGCGCCATGATGCGGTCGTGGCCGTGACCGCTTGCGCAAATCGCCAAAAACCCGTCGACATGTGCCATATCGATCGCCCGCAGATCTCCGCGTACGTCTTCTAACGCCCGCCGGATCACTCGTCTCTGTACCGCCAGATGAAGGGCAGTCAGTCGCGGTACCGATAGAATGATGCCCCACCGGCTACGCTCTTTAAGTTGTTCGTAAACGGGTCTAATTTGCTCATCCCAATACTCTTCCTCGGTTTGCGCACGGTCCGCCATGCCGGCCAGGACGGATTCGAGGTTGAGATTAAAGTCTCGCGATAAAGCAGGAATCGTTTCTTGCCTGAGCCGGTTCCTGGCGAAATCGAGATTCGAGTTGGATGAGTCTTCCCGCCACTCGATGCCCTGTTCTCGAGCCCAAACGCGCACCGCGGCGCGGGTAGTGGTGAGCAGCGGCCGAATGATGCCCTCAGCGCTCATCTTTCGCATACTGGCAAGCCCGGTTAGTCCGCTTCCGCGCAAAACGCGGAACAGCACGGTCTCAGCCTGATCGCTACGCGTATGCCCGAGAGCTACACGCGCCAGCGATTCTTGTTCCAAGGCGCGGAAGAAGAACGCGCGCCGCGCCGTTCGCGCCGCCTGCTCGAGATTCCCGTCATTCGTGCCGGTTTGGGCTCGCTCCACGCGCGCCGGCAATCCGAGCGAGTCCGCTAACCTGCGAACGAAATCCTCGTCCGCGTCCGATTCCGCGCCCCGTAAACCGTGGTTCACATGCAAGACAACGATTTCGAAACGAGAAGAGTTCGATAGGCTGTTAAGAATGTGCAGCAGAGCCACGGAATCCGCGCCGCCTGACACCGCGACTCCCACCCGGGATCCTGGCGCGATCAGATGGAAGCCGGCGATAATGTGCCCGACCCGCTCGACCAGATTGTCGCTCAATACCGACATTGTAAGTCGATGCAGCTGAATCCGGGTCTAACGGACAGCGAGCTGAGTCGGATCGCCTCCGGCATCAAGCTGCTGCTTATGGATGTTGACGGCGTTCTTACCGACGGCAGGCTATATCAGGTTCCCGATCGCGACGGGAAGATGATCGAAACCAAGGGTTTCGACTCGCAGGACGGCATCGCGCTCCGGTGGCTGACGTGGTACGACATCCAGACCGGCGTCATTAGCGGACGCGATTCTCCGGCGACCGTCGAACGCGCGCGGCAGGTGGGCATGACGTATGTGCGCCAATCACATATCGAGAAAATCCCAATCTACGAAGAGATCCTGGCTGAGGCGAAGCTAGCGGCATCGCAGGTAGCCTACATCGGTGACGATCTGACGGACGTGGTCATCATGCGCCGAGTGGCGTTGGCGTTTGCTCCCGCAAACGCCAGGCCAGAGGTCAAGAGGGCGGCGCACGCAGTCACGCACGCGGAAGGGGGCAGAGGCGCGGTTCGCGAAGTAATCGAGTTACTTCTACAATCGCGCAGTGTCTGGGAAGAATTGTTAAGAAAGTACGAAGCGCTGTGAGGTCGGGCGCGCGTCCGTCATCGGACTTGAACCGCAAATTCCCGGAGTAAGTCGCCCTCAGGATTGCCATCCACCGCACGATAGACACGCACGAAATATGGCCCGGGAACTTTAATTTTAGGAATGTTCACTTCCGCGGATTCATGCAGAATCGCGGTGTTGCCTTTCCACAGCTCGGTGCCCTCGCGGTCAACCACTTCGATCTCGACTGGTCCTTCGGCAAGATCGTTTGCGTTCATACGGATATGCAGCGGCCACCCTTTGGGAACGACGGTACGCTCTAACCCCCGGTAAGCGGATAAATCGACATTTGCCGCGGGATGGTTGGGCATCAATCGTGGAACTACCGCGATCGCAAGTGCGATCGCGGCCGCAGCGCCCGCGAGCGACAGGCTCTTTACCGAAAACCAACTCTGGCGTTTCTGCTTCTGGACCGCCTTCTCAGTGGCTTCCAGATGCATCTCCCGCATCGCGACCTTGGCCGTGTCGATGAACTCCTGCAGCGCTTCAAGCCGCGAGACGCATGATTCACAAGCTAGAATGTGCGTTTCAATGGCCTCAAGCTCTTCGTCCCCGCTCTGGTGCAGCAGGAACCGCTCCATTACATCTTCCGTCGGATGTTCAACGAAGTCGTGCATCAAATCTTCTCCGGTGTCTGGGCCGGTTCTCATGTATAAGAGGTGCTTATCAGCCCGCGTGCGCTCTCACGAAAACCGAGAAAAGTCCGTTACTGGCAAGCTTTTTCTTACCGATCTCCCCGAACTTCGCTTTAGCCCGCGATTTCAATAGCCGAAACTGCGTCTCCGTCAGCGCCATCTCCCGGCAGATCTGCTCCTGAGACTGTTCTTTGAGGTAGAAGCGAACAAGGATATCGCGGTCCCGTTGCGACAGTGCTGAGAGGGCGTTCTTCATGACTTCGGTCTTCTGCCGCGCCATAGCTTCCTGCTCAGGATTCTGTTTCCTATCCACCACTGTCACGCCACTTTCCAGATCAGTCTGTTCGCGGCGAGTGTGCACGGCGTTTTCGATGTAAGCTGCCACTTGACGCCGGACCACCGTACGTACAAAGCCCATCAGTCGCTCGGGCTCACGCAGGTCGCCGCGTTGGATTGCGTTTACCACGATCAAGAATGTATCGTGAACCTTATCTTCCAGCTCTTGCGGCCCCAGTTGGCGGCACAGATAGTAACGAATACCTCGGCTGAAGAGCTTATAGAGGTGCTCCATCCCGGCATCTTCGCCCGCCTTTACCTGAGCGACTAGAGCCCCCCACTCGACGGTGGAGAAACCGGGCCGTGTCGCTTTCGCTTGCGCTTCCTGACCAGGCGAGGTCTGCGCGGTGCCGCCGCCCTCGTCTGCAGCGGCCGGAGACAGTTTCGTTTGTGTCACCAACATGATAAGTAGCTGGCTACTCCTTGGCAATGACCGAATACGCTGCCCAGAATCTGGGCGAACTGCGATAGCCCTTCTCGCGTTGCATATCGAGCTGTGCTCGCTGCAGCGCGACTGACGCTCGCACGGCGAGCGAGGCATGGCTTGATTCGCTCGTTCGTAAGTAGTTGTAAAAAGATGAAAAAAATCGACCCGAGTCGTCCGGCGTGGGCCACGCGCTAACCACCACCGCGGCCGCGCCAGCGAGCAACCACGCTCGGCTTAGACCTTGCAGGCCGGCGCTCGGGAGCACCTCACCCTGCTCGGACGCACAGCCGCTCATGACTACCAGCGTGCCTGGTAGGCGGAACGCCGCAACCCGCTCGGCGGTGAGCAGATCGGGCATATTGTTAGCGGGGTTTAGGCTCAGAGCCAACGCGGCCTCGCCCGGCTTACCGGGTGGGCTAACGATGTGGACGGCTAAATGCAGAATCTGCGGTGTCTGACGGAGCGCCGCAGCCAAACTATCCACGGTCGCCTGGGTTCCGAGGATTAGCTCCGCTTGTGCAATCCCGCTAGCCGACGCCGCCGATCGCACCTCGCGAGCGCTTCCGGCCAGTCGGCCCAGGGCGATTGGCGCCTCATCGTGCTTATTCGAAAATGCAACCTTCCTTACGAACCGGGAATCCGCAGCGTTGTAGATCGGATCAGCAATGCCAATGAACCGCGCTTGGGGCAGTTGTTCGCGCGCACCGGTCAGCAGCAACTCGCTCGGTAACGCGCGTACGGTGTGCTTCGCGATTAGCGGCTCGGGAGCGCCGGGCTCTGCTAAGGCGGCAAACGGTAGATCCTTCAGTAAACCCCCATCCCCGACGATCAGCCATTCGGCTTTACGGGCTGCCTCCGGTGAAACCGGGCCGAACAGCATCCGGCTGATCCCTTCGCGCTCATTTCCAGTGGGTTTGCCGTTTTCTAGTGCTTGCGAGAATGCCGTTGTCCGCCGTTCTATGTCGGCTTGCCGCGGCAATTCGTAAAGGCTCACCCGATCTCCCGTTATTGTCCAGAGAAACGATCTCTTGTTGCCTAGCCAAAAGCTAAGTAAAAGCTCGTTCGCACTTAGCCTATCCTGAATATCTCTAAGTGATTTCTTGTCTGAAGGGTTCTCTCGATCTTTCTTATTAATTTTGAGCTGGAGGCCAATCCTATTCTCGGAATCGGCTAATTGGTCGCGAATTTTGTCAAGATTTGCTCGATCTTCGCTTGTGCTCGTTCCGAGAGTCACGCGTTCCTGGGCGCTTTCGAGCTGAGATAGAAGTTCGAAATAGTGGGGTGGCAGAGCGCCTTGGCGCTCCAAAGCCATGGCCATTCGTTCTCGGAGTGTGGCGGCGCGGTGTTGCGCCATTATCTCGAAAGCTTCGCGCATGAGTTCCCCATCATGCATCCGGATCGAGCGGGTGGCGGCTAGATCGATGTAATCGGCATACACCTTGTGGAGCCGGACACACGTCCGAGTGCTCGTAACGTCGCCGGGAAGCGCGCCCCTGCGCCAAATACTGGCCGAATCGACCGCTTTGCGAAACGAAGCCAATGCTTCGGTCTCACGGCCTAAGCCTAAAAGAATGCATCCACGAATGTTAATTGGATAATATTGTGGGCTGGTCTTGAAGGTGGGGCTAGGTAGGGAAAAAGCTTCATTGATCCGCGCCAGCGCTGAGGCGTAGTTTCCTTTGTGGAGCTCTAATTCAGCGAGATGCTCGACAGTCATGGCGCGCATGTCGAGATCTTTGGTCTTGATCTCGAGCGAGTACGCATCGTTCAGCTCGTGTTCGGCTTCAGCGGCTTTGCCAGCCAACAGAAGCGAAATGCCGAACTGATCGCGGATTACAGTTTCGAGCTCCACCAATCCAGCTTGGTCGGCGACAGAAATACCCCGGCTGAACGAGAAGGTTGCGGACGTGATGTCCCCCTCATCGGACTGGATCTGCGCCATATTCACCAGAGCCTCTGCGAGGTAATCGCGGTGGGGCGAGTGATCGAGTAGCTGAACGGCGGTCCTAATGTTGCGGTGCGCGTCGGATGAGTCGCCGAGCTGGGAATAGAGCGCCGATTGCGAGATCGCGACCCCACCGCCAACGGTGTCGTCGCGGGCCCTGCTCGCCAGCTCGCCGGCTCGACTCAGCGTTTCAAGGGCTGTTCGGTATTGAAATGTGAATATCTGACACCCGCCCGCGTACATGAGCGCACGCGCCTCGTTCCGGACATCGCCGGTTGCGTGCGCCAGTCGCGCAGCCGTATCAAACTCTTTCAATGCTTGATGGATCTGGCCGGCACGCCTCAAATCGAGCGCTGCCGTAATGATCGAATCTGGCGCTTTCGGGGAAGTGGACTGCGCGCGGGCGTCACGTCCGCGATTCTGGGCGGGTAAAGTCGCCGTCAGCGTTGCTGCGCATAAAATCAAATGCCGCAACGGCCGCCCGGCCGAGACTAGGGCAGGCAGAAGTTTTCCTATCTTTTATAGGAGTACTCTACCATCCCGCTCAGCAATTTACAAAAGAATATTCTTCTGTTTAGGAAAATTCGCTGCAAATCGGCGACGCTGCTGCGCTCTCGGCGAGCTAGAACTGAAAAATCGCGGTCAGGATCGCAGTGATGTAATCAGGGAGAATCGGGTGAGACATTCGTGTTCGAACTCCTTTCGCACACGAAACTATCGGCAGTTTCGCCGCTTCACCCGGAGTTATTGCCTGTAAACCGCTGAAAGCATTTAAGAAGTAATTTTTCGGATTTTTGTCACTGAGCTATACTCCAATCGAGCCTCACCCACCCGCTCCAAACGCCCTATGTTCGATAGCCTTTCCGAGAAGCTGCAGCGCGTCTTTAAGAATCTGCGCGGGGAAGGAAAACTCAGCGCGGCCAATATGGAAGAAGCGTTGCGCGAAATTCGCGTGGCCCTTCTCGAAGCCGACGTTCACTTCAAAGTCGTGAAGCAGTTCATCGAGGGGGTGAAAGAAAAGGCTATGGGCGAAGAAGTGCTTACAGCGCTTTCGCCCGGCCAGCAGGTGGTTAAGATCGTCCGCGATGAGCTGACGAAAATGCTCGGCACGCACCCTGCGCGTCTGCGCTTTGCGAACGAGCCCCCTAGCGTAGTGCTGATCGTGGGCCTGCAGGGCTCCGGGAAAACAACCAGCGCCGCCAAGCTGGCCCGTTTCCTTGCGAAAGAAGGCTCGAAGCCCGAACTCGTTTCGGTTGATGTGTACCGGCCCGCCGCCCGCCAGCAGCTCGCCATACTTGCGAAGAATATCGGCACGCCGATTTACGAAGGCTCAGCGGAAGAGATAAAGCCGGTTGAGCTTGCGCGCTCGGCGCGCCGCGAAGCCGTGCAGACCGGCCGGGACGTCGTTCTGGTGGACACCGCGGGCCGCCAGCATATTGACGATCAGCTCATGCAAGAACTCGAGGAGCTGAAACAAACACTGAACCCGACGGAAATCCTGTTCGTGGCGGACGCCATGACCGGACAAGATGCGGTGCGCTCGGCAGATGAGTTTCACAAGCGGCTCGGCATAACCGGCGTCATCCTCACGAAAATGGACGGAGATGCGCGGGGCGGCGCAGCCTTGTCAATTCGTTCGATCACCGGCCAGCCGCTCAAATTTGTCGGTGTAGGCGAAAAGAGCGACGCGCTCGAAGCGTTTTATCCCGATCGGGTGGCCTCGCGCATTCTCGGCATGGGCGACGTGCTCTCGCTGATCGATAAGGTGCAGGAGACGATCGATCAGAAGACCGCCGAGAAGATGCAGGAAAAGCTGCTCGGCGACGAGTTCAGCCTCGAAGACTTTCGGGACCAGATCAAGCAGATCCGGAAGCTGGGGCCGCTGGGCGGGCTCATTGAAATGATGCCCCAAATTGGCCCGCTGAAAGACTTGAAGAACGCGAAAATCGACGAAGACGAAGTCGGACGCGTGATCGCGATCATCGACTCGATGACGCCGAAAGAGCGGCGCAATCACATGATCATCAACGGCTCCCGCCGCCGACGCATCGCGAAAGGAAGCGGCACGAGCGTGCAGGATGTCAATAATCTTCTGAAGCAGTACGCACAAGCCCGCAAGATGATGAAGAGCTTTACCGGCCAGGTCGGCACGCTGGGAAAGCGATTGGGAAAAATGAAATTGCCGGGGTTCCCGGGATTCTAGCGGTCCGAGCTGATTACAGCTCCCAGGGATTGAAAAGGCGCAGGCCCAAGTCGTCGAAGTCTTTCACATTTCGCGTCACCAACGTCAGGTTGTGCTCTAATGCCGTTGCGGCAATCAAACCATCGGCAACCCCGAGCGGCGTTCCGGCGCCTTGTCGCAGTGCGTCAAGCACGCCCCAACGCTCAGCAATGGCCTGTGTGACAGGCAATACGCGTTCTTCAAACCAGAGTGGGACAGTGATCTCGATAAATTGCTCCAATTTCGTCCGCCTAAGGCTCTGCGGAAGAAGAGTCACACCTCGGCGAAGCTCACCGATGGTGATGACGCTGACGAACTGAACGTCCCTGCTGCTCTGAGCCTGTAGCCAGTCGGTCACTGTTGCGTTGGGGTTAGGTCGGAGAGTTTCCGAAGTGATGTTGGTATCGAGAAGAAACCCGCTCATGCCAGATCAAGCGGTCGAGCTGCCGAGCGATTACGGCTAAACAGCCAGTCGATTTCTTCGTCGGTTAGCAATCCTCGGACCGGCCTAAACAGTTCGACAAAACTTCTCTTCTTTACGTCCGGCGCCCCCTGCTCTTTCAAAGCGCCGAGAGCCTTCGTAAGGAGTTCATCTAGATCGCGGAAAGCACCGCTTGCCATGCGCTCATGGATGAGAGCTTCGAGCTCTGGCCTATGTATCTCGAGTGTCACTGGGCTTCCTCCCTGTTCAAAGTCTAGGAACCACGCGGCAGACTGTCAATGAAGCAGATCGCTGTCCTGCAAAATGGCGTAATCATTAATGGGATTGCTCTTCCGGGCACCTCCTCTGTCACAATAGAAGAGTTAGCCATGTTAGCGATTCGCCTCGCGCGGTTTGGCGCGAAGAAAAAGCCCACCTATCGCGTGGTGGTGATTGATAAGGACCGTGCGCGAAACAGCCGGTCGGTGGAAGTGGTAGGTTTCTATAATCCTGTAGCGAAACCGGCGGCCATCCAACTGGATCATGAACGCATCCAGCACTGGATGAAACAGGGAGCGCAGCCATCCGATACAGTCGCGCGGCTGCTGCGAAATCACCCGGCCCCGGAACCAGCGACGGCAGCAACGTAGTTTGAGACATGAACGACAGCAACGGGGTAAGAACGCTGGTAGAGGAGATCGCCAAGGCGCTGGTGGACGTTCCGGGCGAGGTAAGCGTCAATGAAATCGCCGGCGAGCACGCGACCGTGTTTGAGTTGCGCGTTGCCGAAGGCGATCTGGGGAAGGTCATCGGCAAGCAGGGTCGCACTGCGCGGTCCATTCGGACGCTGCTCGGCGCGGTCGGCACGAAATTGAACCGCCGCTTCTCGCTCGAGATACTCGAATAGACTTCGCCGCCGGGAGCGAAGCGATTGGCGCCGTGCGATCCAATCGAACGCCGCACAAATCGGCTATGCACGCTTCTCGAGTTGTCATTGCCGAGATACTCCGGCCGCGTGGAAATCAGGGCGAAGTCTTGGCGCGGTCACAAACGGATGTGCCAGGGCGCCTGGAATCGTTAAAAGCGGCTCACGCGCAGTTCGCGGACGGCTCGGACATTCCGGTCGCGATCACGACCGCCTGGGTTCACAGAGGCGACTGGATTCTGAAGTTCGCGGGTGTCGATTCGATCGCAGCGGCAGAGCAGTTCCGAGGCGCGGATTTATGGATACCGGCCGAAGAAAGAGCCACTCTCGCCGACGGTGAATTCTACCGTTCCGACCTGATCGGGTTCCGGGTCATTGACCGGGCGACAAATACGGAAGTTGGAGCTGTGACAGGCTGGCAAGAGTACGGCGGCCCGCCTGCAATGGAGATTTCGGCAAATGGCCGCGAGCTCCTGATCCCCTTCGTTCCGGAGTGGTGTGAAGTCGACCTAGTGGCGCGCATCATCCGCGTTCACCCGCCTCAGGGCCTCCTCGAGCTGTAGAAATGCGCTTCGACATCATCACGATCTTTCCCGAATTTTTCTCATCCGTTTTCGAGCACGGGATCGTCGCCCGGGCGCTAACCGGGGGCCGCTTCGAAATCCGCGTCCATGATTTGCGAAACTGGACTTACGACCGTCACAAAACGGTCGATGATCGCCCATTCGGCGGAGGCGAGGGCATGCTGCTGAAACCAGAGCCTTTGTTCGAGGCCGTCGAATTGATCGCAGGTCCAACGGAGGCACGCACTCGTGTAGTGCTTCTGTCGGCCCAGGGCAGGCGATTCAACCAGGCGATCGCGCGTGAGCTGGCGGGATATGACGGCGTCGTGCTTCTGTGCGGCCGCTACGAAGGTGTGGACGAGCGCGTGTCCGAGCATTTGGCCGACGACGAACTGTCGATTGGCGATTTCGTCCTGAGCGGCGGCGAGCTGGCGGCGGCGCTGGTCGTCGATACGGTGGCGCGGCTACTGCCGGGCGTGCTTGGGAACGAGGATTCCTCGCGGAACGAAAGTTTCAGCGATGTGAATGAGGGTTTGCTAGATTGTCCGCAGTACACCAGACCGGCGGAGTTTCGCGGTTGGAGAGTGCCCGAGGTGCTGCTGGGCGGGAATCACGAGGAAATCAGGCGCTGGCGCCGGGCTGCGTCACGCGAAAAGACCGCGCGGTTGCGGCCCGATCTGCTGCCGCGCGATACGAAAGAGGGTTAAGAGAATGCAAAATGCGGTGGTCAGTAAATTCATCAGCAAGCACGAACGGCAAAAGCCGCACCCGGAGCTTCGTCCCGGCGACACAATTCGCGTGCACGTGAAGATCAGAGAGGGCGATAAGGAACGGCTGCAGGCCTTCGAAGGTACGGTAATCGCGCGCAAGAACACGGGCCTCGGCGAAACCATTACGGTGCGCAAGGTCAGCTTCGGCCAAGGGGTCGAGCGCATTTTCCCAGTTCATGCGCCCGTCATCGACCACATCGACGTGGTTCGAACGGGTCGCGTGCGACGCGCAAAGCTCTACTATCTGCGGGGTCTCAAGGGGAAAGCTGCCCGGCTGCGCGAGCGCGAGTAGCCCGCCCGCTTAGAGGATGGCGATCCGGTGCGTCAGCACATACGAGAACGCCGCCCGGGCGCGTGGGTTCACGCACATCGCGGGCGTCGACGAAGTGGGACGCGGTTGCTTGTTCGGACCAGTTTTCGCGGGCGCCGTCATTCTCGATCCGCTGCGGCCCATCCGCGGCCTTCACGACAGCAAGATACTCGACGCCGAAACGCGGACACGCCTCGCCAGGCACATCAAAGAGCGGTGCGTGTGCTGGGCCGTAGCTGCCGCGGACGTCTACGAGATTGACCAGCTAAATATCCTGCAAGCCTCGCGCCTTGCTATGCGCCGCGCAGTGGAAGCGCTCACAATCGTGCCCGATTATCTGCTCATTGATGCGGTCCGCTTGGATGTTTCGGTCGAACAACTTGCCCTGATCGATGGTGACGCGCGCTGCCGCGCAATCGCCGCTGCGTCGATTCTCGCGAAGGTTCATCGCGACGCTTGCCTCGAGCGCTGGCACGAAGTGTTTCCCGACTACAATCTCGGTTCCAACAAAGGCTACTCAACACCGGATCACAAGCGGGCCATACGGAAACATGGTCCCACGCTAATGCATCGCTTCAGTTTCTGGCCCGTGCGGGCAAACTCGGAGCGAACGCACTGGACCGGCTATCTTACCGACGGCCCCGTGCAAGCCAGTCTGTTCGAGGTGACGCAAGGCCTGGAGGAATGAGTGACGACTGCTCCGCCGGTCGAGCAAAAACGTACGCGCTTCACGACCTGGCACGGCCGGCTTCTCGGCTTTTTACTCGTAATCTTCGCGCTTGAACTCGGTCTGTTCCTGGTTGTGTTTCCGTGGCTGAAATCCTGGGATTTGAATTCGATGCGCTTTCGCTCTCCCGCACTGGCGAAACTTTGGATGACCGGCTACTTCCGCGGCGCGATCAGCGGCCTCGGGGCGCTCAATCTGTACGTTGCACTCGCCGAGTTGATCCGGCAACTAAAGGCTGTGTTCGCGCGCGAGTGACTCGCCCTCCAGCGGCGGGTGACCGGTTAAGCGATGGTCGGATCAAGGGTGCGTAGAATGCCATCGGCAAAGCGCGTCGCGACTCGTAATCGCCCTGGCTACGCCACGACGCGGCATACAGTCGT
>Ga0213875_10000769_pt1 | contig 24016 bp, 17 predicted proteins | sample BarmaccomBMRX_R8_FD_160105 | JGI IMG/M metagenome (GOLD analysis project Ga0213875, IMG submission 160105) | Root-associated microbial communities from Barbacenia macrantha in rupestrian grasslands, the National Park of Serra do Cipo, Brazil - RX_R8 | ecosystem: Host-associated > Plants > Roots... | reverse complement strand
CGGTTTTTTTCAAAATGGGTGGCGGGTGCGTGATGGCTGACGGAAACGGTCGAGACGACATTTGGACCGGCGATCCGCGTGTAGACGCGGCATTGCGTCGCATGCGAGAGCGCAGTGATGAGCGGTTTCGGAACCTCGAAGATACGCTGCTAGTCCAAGCGGAGCTGGAGGCGCGCATGGCCCGGCAGGTAAAAGGCCATGCGGAGTGGCTCGAGCGGCACGAGGAGATTTGGCGGCGGATCGATCTTCTGATGGCCGAGATGACCGACAAGGTGAACTTTCTGATCGACCGCGAGATGCGGCGCGAGGGTGGCGCAGAAGCGGCTCGCTAGCGTCCGATCAGCGGAAGTTCGCCGTTACCATTTGCGGCTCGTATATTCAGGGTTGCCGACGCGAAAACTTGAACGCCGCCGCCATCCCCGATATTCTCGCTGTATGGATCGCGCCGCGATCTGCTTACTTTTGGCTCTGCTCACGAGCCCTCTTCTGGCGCAAGCGCCGCCGACTGTCAATCAGCGCCTCAGCCAGTTGGAGAACACGACGAAAGCTGCTCAGCTTTCCGGCGACAACGCATGGATGCTGACCAGCGCGGCTCTCGTGTTGCTGATGACGGGCCCGGGGCTTGCGCTTTTCTACGGCGGGTTGGTCCGGGCGAAGAATGTACTTGGAACGATGATGCACAGCTTCTCGTTGATGGCCGTCGTAACTGTTCTGTGGGCAATTTACGGCTATAGCCTGGCGTTTGCGCAAGGGACGCCGTTCATTGGGGGCTTGCGATACCTGTTTTTGCGGGATGTGGGCGGAGCGCCGAATGCCGATTACGGCGCGACGGTTCCTCACGAAACCTTCATGGTCTATCAGCTCATGTTCGCAATCATTACTCCGGCGCTGATCTCGGGCGCCTTTGCGGAGCGGATGAAATTCAGCGCGATGCTTCTGTTCACATGCCTCTGGTCGACGGTTGTGTACTTTCCAATGGCCCACATGGTGTGGGGCAAAGGCGGATTACTGAATGCGACTCTGGGCGGCACCATTCCGTGCTTGGATTTCGCTGGCGGCACGGTGGTGCACATCACATCAGGCGTCAGCGCTCTGGTGTGCGCGATTTATTTGGGCAAGCGGCTCGGCTATCCAAGAGAACCGATGAAGCCGCACAACCTGGTCCTTAGCTTCATTGGCGCGTGTCTTTTGTGGGTCGGGTGGTTTGGCTTTAACGCAGGCAGCGCGGTCGCGGCATCGGCGCTGGCGACACATGCGTTTGTGGCGACGCACTTTGCGGCGGCAACGGCCGCGCTGGGCTGGATGTTTGCGGAGTGGGTGAAGCATGGGAAGCCAAGTATGTTGGGAGGCATCTCTGGCGCGGTCGCCGGATTGGTTGCTATCACGCCCGCATCGGGATTCGTGCAACCGTTTCCGGCACTCTTGATCGGCTTTCTCGCCGGAGTTTTTTGCTTTTTCATGGTGACGATTGTGAAGATGCGTTTCGGCTACGACGACACGCTCGACGCATTTGGCGTGCATGGAGCGGGCGGCACGCTGGGCGCGCTCTTGACCGGGGCATTCGCGACCAATGCGATCAACGCTGCATTCGGCAATGACGCATCAGGCAAGCCGCTTCCGCTTGGCTGGGTCGACGGCAATCCGCATCAGGTCCTGAATCAAGCCGCGGGCGTGATTATCGCGTGGGTGTTGGCGGGCGTCGGCACCCTGATCATCCTCTTTTTGGTTGATCGGTTGGTAGGCGTCCGCGTGTCTGCCGACCAAGAGATAGAGGGTCTCGATCTAACGATGCATGGAGAAGAGGGATACAATCTCGACGCGTGATGAAGAAAATTGAATCCATCATTCAGCCGCACAAGCTCGATGAAGTAAAGGAAGCGCTTAAGAACATCGGGATTGATGGCATCACTGTGACCGAAGTTCGCGGGCATGGCCGGCAGAAGGGGCACAAAGAGATTTATCGCGGCATGGAATACGACGTAGATTTCTTGCCGAAGATCAAGCTGGAAACGGTGGTCCCGGATGCGCGCTTAGAGGAAGTGGTTCGCACGCTCGTCTCGGCTGCACGAACGGGCAAAATTGGCGACGGGAAAATCTTCGTGTTCGATGTTCTGGATGCTATCCGGATTCGGAACGACGACCGAGGAGAAGCCGCGCTGTAGTGTTTCAAATCGACGCGGGGAAACTGCTCGCATCGCGCACGGCCGACGTGGATGCGATCGTCGCCCGGCAAGCGGCGTGTCTTGGGTCTGAAGTACGGGCGCCATTCGCGATGATCGCGGTCGGCGGTTACGGCCGGCGCGAGCTGTTTCCGCATTCCGATATTGACCTTCTGTTGTTGTTTGGAGCGGAGCCGGATCTTGCGGCGGCGAAACAATCCGTCTCCACGTGTATCCGCACGCTGTGGGACGCCGGCCTGAGAGTGAGCCATTCGGTCCGCACAGTTGCGGAGTGCTGCCGGCTGCAAGAAGGAAATTCGGAGCTGCACATCAGCCTGCTCGATCGCCGATTCCTGTGTGGCGACGCGAATCTCTTCGAGACGCTGCGCAGCAAATTGGCGCTGCTCTACTCGCGGCAGGGTGGCAGTTTAAGCGTCCAGTTGGCGCGTCTGGCGCAACAGCGACACAGGAAGTATCACGATACCGTGTACCACCTCGAGCCCGACGTGAAACAAGCGCCGGGCGGCATGCGCGATGTGCATTTGACGCACTGGCTTTGGCAGCTCTCGCCCCAGACCGCGGCGCTGCGCGAGATGATTTCGGAACTGGAAGAGTCGCGAGAGTTCCTCTATGCGCTGCGCTGTTTTTTGCATTTGCGATCTTCGCGGGACAACAATCTCTTAAGTTTTGAGCTGCAGGATGCGGCGGCCGAGGGGCTAATGTCCGAGCCGCTTGCTGCCGAAGACTGGATGCGATTGTATTTCCAGCACGCGCGCGCGGTGTTTCACGCAGCGCGGCGCGCAATGGAGGTCTCCGAATCGCATACAACGGGACTCGCTGCACAGTTTGTCGAGTGGCGCAATAGGCTCTCAACGTCCGAATTCACGGTCATCCGCGAGCGATTGCTGTTGCGCAATCCCGCCGAAACGCTCTCCTCGGTGGAATCACTGTTTCGGGCGTTCACGTTTGTGGCGAGGCACGGGGTGAGTCTCTCGTGGGACGCTCACGCGCGGATTCGCGCTCGCGTGCGAGATTCCGGTGTTATCGCGAGCGGCGGAGCGTCGTGGCGAACTTGGCACGAGCTTTTGTCGCAGCCGTATGCGGCGATAGCCTTACGCGACATGCAGCAGACCGGATTCTTGAAGGCGCTTATACCGGAGTGGCATCAAATCGAGAACCTAGTGATTCGCGATTTCTACCACCGCTATACGGTCGACGAGCATACCTTCGTTGCCATAGAAACCATCGACGCTCTTTCGAGAAATGCGCGACCCGCGCCCGCCGCCATGCGCGAGCTTTTGCTGGAGGACGAAGACCCCGCTGTGCTTAGAATGGCTCTCTTGCTCCACGACATCGGCAAGGGTGCGGGAGACGGCCATATCGAACGCTCCTTGGCTGCCGCGACCCGCATCTCCGAGCGTCTGCAAATACCCGTGGCGGAGCGCGAAATGATCGATTTTCTGATTCGGAATCATCTCGAGTTATCGGCCGTCATGAGCCACCGCGATCTCGACGATCCTGCAACCTCGCGGCTGATCGCAGAACGTACTGGGGATGCGGACCGCTTGCGGCGCCTGACGCTTATGACCTATGCAGATATCGCGGCTGTGAATCCGTCTGCAATGAATGCGTGGAGGCTGGAACAACTGCTGATCGCCTATTCGATCGGTCGCCAGCAACTAACCCGCGAGCTGGCTGGAAATCGCATACCGCCTAAGAGCCGTGTTCCCCCTGTCGCACCGGACGGCGCGGTTGCGGTGAACGTCGAACTCGCAGCGGCGGGGCACCTCATGACCATCGCGGCGCACGACCGGCCCGGTTTATTTGCGGACATTTGTGGCGTGCTCGCAAGCTTCGGGATGAACATTCTGCGTGGCGAGGCGTTTCCCGGCGATAGTGGCTGGGTCTTCGATATCATCCGCTTCGCCGATCCGCTCCGCACCCTCGAGCTAAACCCCGTCGAAATCGACCGGCTTCGCTCGACAATGAAAGCTGCCGTCCAAGGCTCCATCCCCGTGCGCCCTCTGCTTGCACGCCGGCCCCGGCCTCACCCGCCGAGTCCCAAGGCGCGCATAGAACCTTGGGTTCAGTTTGATAACGAGGCGACGCCGGGTGCGACTTTGATCGACTTCGTAGGATTCGATTATCCCGGCCTGCTATTCGAACTTGCCTCCGTACTGACGGTGGCCGGATGCAACATCGACGTGGTGTTGATCGATACGCAAGGACACAAGGCTCGAGACGTTTTTTACGTGACTCGAAAAGGGGAGCAAGTAGATGAGGCGCTGCAACAGCAACTGCAAGCGGAGCTGCTGCGCACGGCGCGGCTTGAATAATGTAATTCGGGTAAGCGAAAAGGGCACCGGAAATGCAACTAGATATTGACGGGAAGGAAAGAACTACCTAGGATAGAAGTATCCGATGAAGCGGCGTGTTTTCTATCGCTTGGGATGCTGTTTCGCGCTTCTTACGGCCCTCGCAGCCGGGCCCGTGACAGCTGTGGCCGCACAAGCCGCGTCTGCTGCCGTGCCGATTAAGCGACACAAGCACCGGAAGCATCGGCCTGCGCAGACCGCAAGCGCGACCGTCGTCAGCTCATCCACTGGCAAAGTCGTCGCTCGCACAGAAACCCGAGCAGCGCTCATCCACACCGGTTCCAGCAGTTACTTGCGCCGCAGCCGCCGTCGCATTTACTTCAATCCTTGGACCGAGCCGACATATGCGGATTCGACCGTAGGCGACAACGTTGACGGCGAAGATTTGATGGTTCGCAAAGCGGCGATTGACGCGATAGGCCCGTATAACGGTGCGATCGTAGTTGCCGATCCGCAAACGGGACGGATATTGAGCATCGTTAATCAGAAGCTCGCGCTCAAGGGAGCGTACCAGCCTTGCTCGACCGTCAAGGTCATGGTTTCGCTCGCATCCTTAAGCGAAGGGATCGTCGCGCCGGATGCTTTCGTCCGCCTAACGCGGCGTTTTTCGCTCGACATGACAGATGCGCTGGCCCGCTCGAACAACATGTACTTCGCAAAATTGGGCGAGGAGTTGGGGTTTGATCGCGTCGAGAAGTACGCCAAGGTCTTTGGGCTGGGTGAAAAAGCAGGACTTGATATCCCGGGTGAAGAGGCCGGTTTCTTGACCGTCGATCCGCCAACCAGCGGCGTCGGCATGATGACCAGTTTCGGCGATGGAATTCGGCTCACGCCGCTAGAGCTGACAAGCATCATTAGTACAGTTGCGAACGGCGGGACCATGTACTACCTGCAATATCCGCGCTCGCAAGCGGATGCGCAGAACTTCGTTCCGCGCATCAAGCGAGTTCTCGACGTTCAGGCATTCATTCCCCAAATCAAGCCAGGATTGTTGGGCGCGGTCGAGTACGGAACAGCCAGACGCGCGAATTACGACGCGACCGAACCGGTGTATGGGAAGACCGGCACGTGCACCGATACGGCACAGCCGGGCGTGCACCTGGGATGGTTTGGATCGTTCAACGATACCGGCACTCATAAGCTCGCGGTCATCGTTCTGCTAACCGGCGGGCGCGGGATTAGCGGACCTGTGGCATCCGGCATCGCCGGCAACCTTTATCACAATCTGTCACAGCAGCATTACTTCGGACCTGCTCAGGCGTCTTACCCAACTGCACTGATTTCGCTTCCAACCCCCGGCTGCTGCAGCCGATAAGACTTAGTGCTACCTACTACGCCCACCGTGGCGGTGTTGCTGGCCGTAGTGTCCTTCGTCTTACTGGGCCTCTGGCCCAGTGTGTTTGGGCTTTCGCGAAGACGCTTCGAGTTGTTCTATGCGGATTTCACGGTCGGGGCTTTGCTCTGCTCTGCCGTTGCGGCATACACGTTCGGCAGCGTGGGCTCGGATCTTGGGGTTAGCGATCGAATGTTGCTCGCCGGAATGCGGCAGCAGGGGTTTGTCTTTGCCGCCGGGTTCGTGTTCAACATCGGCAATTTGTTGCTGGTCGCGGCGATTCCGTTGCTCGGCGCACGCGTAGCGTTCCCGTTGAGCGTGGGGGTGGGGCTGGCGGTGTTTTCTGTTCTCGTCGGACACGCTTGGATTGTTCTCCCGCTTGCTGCGGGGCTCGCGTTAATCGCTGTAGGGTTTCTACTGAATAGAAGGCCGTCGCGCAAGGGAATGATTGTTGCGGCAGCGGCGGGGCTGTGTCTGGGGCTAGCCTTCCCCCTCGTCAACGGCACCATGACCGGCGACATTGGACTTGGACCCTACGCGGAGACGCTTCTTATCTGCATCGGCGGTACACTGTCGACCTTAATTGCGATTGTCTATTTCGTGAACATTGCCATCGACGGCAAGCCCGTGCCTCTGAAGACGTACATTCGCAGTCCATGGCGGCCGCATCTCTGGGGCGTGGCTGGCGGAGCGATGTGGACCTTAGGGATTCTCTGCGCGTGCTTAGCGATTGCAGGTTGGAACTCTCTGAAGCCGGGGCTAGCGGCGATTATGGCAGTTGCGGCTACGCTCGTAGCCATCGGGCTCGCCGGACGCGCGACAATGAAAACACACGAGAGCGAAAGCCGTGCGGCTGCGCGAGCACATTCAGATCATTAAGCGGGAAGATCCGGCCGCCAAGAATGGCCTTGAGATCTTACTTTGCTACCCGGGTCTCCATGTGCTGCTGTTCTATCGCGTCGCGCACTGGTTCTACCGCCGCAACATGTTTGTCGTGGCGCGCTTCATCTCGCAAGTCGGGCGATTTCTCACCGGCATTGAAATCCATCCCGGAGCGCGGATCGGACGGCGATTGTTTATTGATCACGGAAACGGGGTCGTGATCGGCGAAACGGCCGAGATCGGGGACGATGTTTTGCTGTATCAGGGCGTGACGCTGGGAGGAACCGGCGGCGAACGCGGTAAGCGCCACCCGACTCTAGGCAATCGCGTTGTCGTGGGAACGGGCGCGGCGGTTCTGGGAAATATCACGCTCGGCGACGATGTCCGCGTGGGCGCTGGATCCGTGGTGGTTCATTCGGTGCCGGACGGCGCGACGGTTGTGGGCATGCCGGCGCGCATTGTTAAAGGGCGCGGTCGAACGATCGGGACGCTAGAGCATGATCGTGTTGCCGAATCCGCCGAAACCGAGCCGACAGACATCGAGCAGTTGAACGATCGTGTGCGCGAGTTGGAAGCGTTGCTGCAACTGTTGCTCGAAGATCGAATCGGCCAGGGCCGCGGTTAACGAGCGAAGCGATACCGCAAGCTGTTCGCGGCCAATTGCGAGAGCTCTTCGCGTGAAAACCCGAAAAATTCGGCCGCTATCATGTATTCGCGAATCAAGCTGGTCTGAAACAACGCTGGATCGTCGCTGCCTAACACCACCGGGACGCCGGCTTCCCAGAGGCGGCGTAGCGGATGGTCTCGAAGCGTTTTCACAGAGCCGGTGCGAACATTGCTCGTCGGGCAAATCTCTAGGGGGATGTCGCGGTCGTGCAGCTCGCGGAGCAACTCGGGATCGTTGATGGCGCGAATCCCGTGGCCGATGCGCTCGGAGCCGATCCGAAGCGCGTCCCAGACGCTTTCTGCGTTGGTGACTTCACCCGCGTGGCAGGTCAAACGTAAGCCTGCCTGCTTCGCGTCCTGATACAACTCTGTAAACCAAGCGGCGGGTCCACGCTCCTCGTCGCCCCCTAAACCGATTGCAATCACGCCTGCTTCCCGGTGTGCTTTCGCGGCCTCGAAGACGTTGGCAGCCGCCGCCGGCCCGAATTGCCGGATGGCGTCAAAAATCCAGCGGACCTCGATGTTGCTTGCTAGCGCAGCTTCGGCCGCGAGTGCGCGGAACACCGCGTGGATATCCTGCTCTTTCCACAAAATGACTCCCGCTGAAAGAGTGATTTCGGCGTAACAGACGTTCTGATCGGCAAGCCGCTCGAATAATCGGCGCGCGGCGAGAGCATACGCTTCGGGCGAGTTGAGTTTTCGATTTACCCACACATACGCGCGCAAGAATCCGGCGAAATCCGTGTACGCGAGATTCGAAGCGATGTCATCGAGTGAGAGCGAGGGGTCGAGTTCCTGAATCGTTTCGACCTCGACGGACCCTTCGAGGTGCACATGCAGTTCGGCTTTGGGCAAGCCGTGAATAAAGCCGCGAAGATCTTCGGCCAAACGCTACCCGGCCGCCGCGCCGTCGAGGCTGCGCCACAAATACCAGCTCGCGACGGAACAATAAGGATGCCATTGAGCCGCAATGCGCTCAAGCTCCGCAGGCTTCGGCATCTCAGGCAAACCGTACGCCTTACGAACGGCGTTGCGGATGCCAAAATCTGCAACCGGCAGCACGTTTGGCCGCTCCAGCGCGAACATGAGGAACATCTGCGCGGTCCACACGCCGACGCCGCGCACGCGCGACAAAGTGGCAATAATCTCCTCATCCGCCATGGCCGGCAGCGCCCGAAAATCGATCTCACGCTGCGCCACTTTTTCGGCGAGATCTCGCATCGAAGCAATCTTTTGCTTGGAGAGCCCGCAGGCGCGCAGTTCATCGTCCGAAAGCCTGAGAAACGCTCGGGCTGTGAACCGCCTGCCGGCAGCTTTTCGGACGCGCTCGAATATAGCCCGAGCGGCTTTTCCGTTGAGCTGTTGGAACGTGATGGAACGAGCCAACGTCTCGAACGTTGGTTCCCGAGGAACGAGGCGGTAGGGCCCAACTCGCCTGATGATGCCGGCTAATACCGGATCTTTTCTAAGATGACGGGTGGCGGCGTGCATACGCGCTCTTTCCTAAGATGAAATCATAGCCAACATGCGCAGTTTTTTGTATATTCTGACAGCGGCCGGTCTTCTCGCCGGCTCGTTCGCATTCTGCCAGCAGCAGCCGACGATCAAAGTGAATGTCGAACTGGTGAACGTGTTCTGTACCGTGCGGGCGAAGCACGGCGGCCAGCTCATTCCTAACCTCAACAAAGACGATTTCAAGATTTTCGAGGAAGGCCAGCAACAGACTATCTCACATTTCTCGCGAGAAAGCGATCTGCCGTTGACCTTGGGCCTGTTGATCGACATCAGCGCCAGCCAGGAACGGTTAGTCGATATCGAGCGGGAAGCCGCTTCGGCATTCTTCTCGAGTGTGATTCGCCCGAAAGACGAAGCATTCCTGATCTCCTTCGGCAAGAGTACCGACCTGTTGCAGGATTACACGAACTCGCCGCGGCTGCTTACGGCCGCGCTGAGAGATCTGCGCGGCGATGGCGGCGCGCCTGTCATCAGCCGTGGCCCCGTCCCGAACACCAATCCCGGGGCCGTCCCGACCATCGGCAAAGCTAAAGGCACGCTGCTGTTTGACGCCGTGTATCTCGCTTCGAACGAGAAGCTGAAGAGCGAAGTCGGCCGAAAGGCGCTCGTGCTGATCACCGACGGAAACGATGAGGGCAGCTACTACGATCGGGCAGCCGCGATCGAGTCGGCGCAGCGCGCCGATTCCATGATTTACAGCATCTATTACGTCGACAAAGGCTGGTACGCGATGAACGGCATGTGGGGCATGGCGGGCGGGGGCGAAGGCGATCTTCGGAAGATGTCGGAGACCACCGGCGGTCACGTCTTCACGGTCAGCTCCAAGCACCCGTTAAGCGAAGTCTTCCGCGAAATCCAAGACGAGATGCGAAATCAGTATTCGATCGGTTACGAGCCGACGAACACGAAACGCGATGGATCGTTCCGGCACATTGAGATCAGAACAAGCAACGCAGATTACAAGGTTCAGGCCCGCGAAGGCTACTACGCTACGCCGAACCCTGAGCAGTGACGCGTTTTCGGGCCTCGAGGTAATCGCGGACGGCATCGCGCAAGGGAGGCATTGGGGCGATGCCTGCTTCCTCGACCTTGCGGTTAGATAGCGCCGAAAACTTCGGCCGCCGCGCGGCAGTTCTGTATTCGCGCTCGTCGGTGGGCTGCAAAGGCGGCGAAACCCCCGCCAGCTCGAAAATCAGCTTCGCGTAGTCGTACCAAGAGATTGGTTCGCCGCCTCCCATGTGAAAAAGCCCGCGCATATTTCTCTCGACCATGTCCGCTGTGCGGGCGGCAAGGGCCGGCGCATAAGCCGGTGAGGCGACGTGGTCGTGAATAACCCGAATGGGGTTGGTGCTGTGTGCCAGGCGCAGCATAACTTCTACAAAATTGCCGCGCGCCGTGAACGCTCCCGCCGGTCCGAAAACGCCGGACGTGCGAATGATCAACAGATTCTCGAGATACGCCTGAGCGCATAGTTCGCCCGCGAGTTTCGACACCGCATACGCGCCGAGGGGGTGAGTCTGATCAGTCTCGACATACGGGCTCCCTTTCGTACCGTCGAATACGTAATCGGTCGAATAGTGCACGAGTGGCACGTCGGTTTGCCGGCACGCCATAGCAATGTTGCGCACTGCCAGCGCGTTCGCCTGAAAAGCGGCAGCCGGCTCGCGCTCAGCGATATCTACGTGATTGTATGCCGCCGAGTTGATGACGACCTTCGGATCCGAGCGGCCGATCGCTTCTTCCACGCGCCGGGTGTCAGTGATGTCGAGCGACTGCCGGTCGAAGCGCTCCACAATCCAGCTCCGGCGCTCGAATTCACTGCATAATTCGAAGCCGAGCTGGCCGCCGCTGCCGAAGACAATGACTTTGCGCTGCATGTCGTTGACAGGATAGCTGATCGGGAGGGGAGAAGACCCGAGTGACTCGAACGCGCATTCGGCCACAAAAAAACCCTCCGTCATCTTGCGATGGCGGAGGATTTTTCAGACTGCGATTTCGAGATGTGCTTCGCGATCTATGGATGGAAGTAATTCGCGAATGCTTTCGGGTTCGGCACACCAAGGCCTGTCACGTCATCCCACCCTGGAGTGACGGTGAGTCCGCTATCCGTGCCAAACGTGACGATGTACGAGTAGTCCTGGTAGAGCGGGATGTTCCAGATCGCGCTATAGAACGTCGTCGTGTTCACTAATGGCGCGGCAAGCTCGGCCGCGGTGTAGGTCGTACTCGAAGTGCTGGATGTTTGTACTGTCGCGGTGACGGCTGCCGGGTTTGTGTACGGCACTATATCAGTGATCGTCCCGGAAGGCATCGAATACAGATACTGAGAGGCTTGGCCGAGCGGCACGCCGGCTTCCTGATTGGCGATCGCCCACAACCCGGAGAACATCGGCGTAGCGACGCTCGTTCCGCCAACTATCTCCCAAATGAGCGTCGGAGATTGGAATGGAACGCTGACCGCGAAGATAACGCCGGTGAATGGGTCGCCTATCCACGAGATATCCGGCAGGAGTCGGGTGCTGCCCGGAAGCTTGCTCTGAAAACTGGGTTTGCTAAAGACTGCACTCGGACCGCCGCCGGAACCGCCGTCGAAGCCGAGATTGAGCGGCGGAACGAACAGTGTGCCGAGGTCATCCACGATCGTTTCGTTAGTACCCCAGCCGGTCTCCCAACGTATCGATCCGTCCTTGTTGGTAGCGAGAGTAATGCCACCCACCGCCGTTGCATGTGGCGAATCGGCCGGCGCGCTGACCGACGGCGGATTGTACTGCGGAGCGTCGAACGTGTAATCGCCGTAATCGCCGCTCGCAAAGTTCGCAGAGATGCCGAAAGCTGCGGCAACGGCATTAATCGTGTCCTCTTCAGTCAGAACAGATGTCGGCGTGTAGTACTCTTCGCTTCCGTAGCTACCCGAGATCGTGTTGCCTAGCCCGTAGGCGATGGCGTAGATCTCGGCTTCGTTCACATCGGAGAAGCTGCCTGACGGCGGAACAACGAGGTCAATGTTGGCCCCGGGCGCGATCGCGTGCGCCCACTCTACGTCGAGACTAATCTCGGCGTTCGGAGACGCGCAGCTCGGGGTGACGCCCGGATAAATAATCGAGAAATTCTTCGAGGTAAGCGCCGGAAGCCCGTATTGAGAAGAAAAGGCATTGGCGTCACTCGTAATCGTTTCTTCGCCGCACCAGTCGATGATGACAATAGTTTGGCCTGTACCGTCGTAGCCTTCCGCATAGAGGCCAGTCAAGTTGTAGGCTTTGTAAATATCTTGCGGAGCATAGCCGCAGCCAACCGGGTTTTCATTTCCGTTGTACGTTGCTCCCGTAAGGGTAACGGTTGGATACGAGCCGTCGGTGTTGTATACGTCCGTTCTCTTACCTGTGAAGCAGAGATTGGTTCCGATGGTGGGATCGGCGCTGCTCGCCGAAGTCACATTTGCGCGCTCCAGACTAGAGCCCGAGTTCGGTGTAGCAGGCAGGCCCTGCTGTTTCCGAGGAATTTGAAATTCTAGATTGTCCAGCCCGGCAACGGAAAAGGCGAGCGACGCCGCTGCTCCATCGATCGTCGGGTCGCTGGTATTGGCGCGATAGACACTGCCGTTCATCTCGAACTTGTCTATGTTTACTTTGAAGGCCTTTTCGATAGCCCCAACGGTTCCGCGCGCCTTAACGTAAAAATTCATCGGACCTACGTTAGTCACCGCAAGGTTGTGCGACGCGAACCACGCCTTAACCGTATTTACATCCGCCGCTGTCGGGGCGAAGCGGGATTCGAAGTCGGTACGGGTGAGCCAACGATGATAGTTCGTCGAGGATCGGTTGTACATCTCCTCTACCAAAGAGTCGAACGCAGCTCGGTTGTGCAGGTTCAACCGAATGCTGACATCGACGACTGTCGAGGCATCCACAGGGCCCAGGTTCTTCGTGCCCGGAGGAAAATGTGGCGTGTTCCGAGTAGCGGCTGTTAGTCCGCCGGTCGCCAGAACCGCGGTCGTAATCGCGGCAAGGCATGTCTTAACTCCAACGTGCAAATATTGACGTTTCATTTCTCCCTTTCTGTAAAGACTCAGGCCCTCACACTGCTGGCAGCGAAAAAACATGGGTTTAGAGAGATCCCGGCAGCGAAGAGGGTGTGTGCATCATATCAGATGGCTTCGCGACGTGTACAGTACTTTGCGTTGATTTCATAGCGCGGGAGTACTAATTAGAATTACGATTTTAGTGGACCCATGAATCAATCGGGTACTTATCTCGAAGTCGTCCGCGTGAAGGGTGTTCAACCGTTTCTCTGGACGCAATTTCAGAACGCTTTCAACGACAATCTATACAAAATTGCGGTGTCGTTGCTGGCCGTCATTGTGGCGGGCGGGAGTGGACACGCGGCGACCTATCTTTCAATCGCGGGTTTTATTTTTGTCGCTCCGTATCTGCTGTTCTCGGGTTATGCCGGGCAGTTGGCGGACCGGTACGAGAAGCGGTCGGTAATCATCGCGACGAAGGTGTTCGAAATCGCGGCCATGACACTCGCGACGTTTGCGCTATGGACGCGCAACATCGAGTGGATGCTCGGAGTGCTGTTCTTCTCCGCCACGCAGGCGGCGGTGTTCAGCCCTGCCAAGTACGGCATCGTGCCGGAACTAGTCGAGGAGAGGCAAATTGCGCGCGCGAATGGGCTCCTCGAAATGAGCACCTTTGTCGCGGTCATATTGGGGACCATTGCGGGCAGCGCGCTGGTTGCGCAGTGGAAAGATCATCCGGCAAATATCGGGTTCGTTCTCATCTCGATTGCGGTTATCGGAACGCTGCTCGCGGTTTGGGTCGCGCCGACGCGGCGGCAGGGCGCGGCGCGTCCGTTTTCCTGGAATCCGTTCGGGGATGTGCTGTCGGGTGTCGAGCGATTGAGGGAGGATGTGACGTTGCGCCTGACGGTGACCGGAACGACCTATTTCTGGTTTCTGGGCGCTCTGTTTCAAATGCTCGTTCTGCTGCTAGCGAAAGAGGCGCTGCACGCAGGAGAAACGCAGAGCGGCTTGCTGGTGGCGAGCTTGGCCATTGGAATCGGCGGGGGAAGCATGGCTGCCGGCCGGATCTCGAGCCAAGGCATTGAGCCGCGATTGATTCCGATCGGCGCGCTCGGCATGTCGATTGGCTCATTCATTCTGGCGGGCGTGCCCGCGAACCTGATCTCGGCGGGCGTGCTCCTCGCATTCATCGGCGCTATGGGCGGGCTCTACATCGTACCGTTGAACGCCATCCTGCAGCACCGTCCCGCGCCCGACGAGAAAGGACGGGTGATCGCAACCGCGAACGTCATCAACACCATCGGCATCATGATTGCGTCCGGAGTCCTTTGGGTCTTACATGAGGGACTGCATCTCTCGGCTGCGGGAGTAATCGGGGTGTCCGGCGTTTTGACTCTCGGGGCGGCGTGGTACTCGTCGCGGCTCGTCACCGGCACGACAGATTCCCTGCCCCGGCGCTTCAGTCGAAGCGCCAAACGCCACTGGAAACAGCCTGCGATCACGGACTCGACCGGCCGGTCGCTGACCTATGGAGAAGCGCTTGCGGCTTCGCTGCTGGGCGCGAGGCGGTTGAAGCGCGCGCATGCACAGGAACGGATGATCGGCATCATGCTGCCCGCGACGGCTGCGGGCGCACTCACAAATTTGGCGGTTTCGCTTGCCCGGCTCGTGCCGGTGAACCTGAATTTTACGCTCGGGCGCGAGGCGCTCGACAGCATGATCGGGCAGTGCTCGATACGAACAGTTTTCACATCTCGCGAGTTCTTGAAGCGAATGCAGATTGAGCCGCGCGCCGAATTTCAATTCGTGGAAGATTTGTTTTCATTCGGCAAGCTCAGCAAGACGATTGCGTACATGATCGCGCGGCTGCTGCCCGCTGGATGGCTGAGCGGCGTAGAAGGTGGGGATGATCTTGCGGCGGTTCTTTTTTCGAGCGGCAGCGCCGGCGCTCCAAAAGGAGTAATGCTGTCGCATACAAATCTGTTATCGAACGTCGATTCCGTTAATCAACTGTATACGATAGACGCGACTCAGACGCTTGCCGGCGTGCTGCCGTTCTTTCATTCTTTCGGGTTTACCTTCACGCTGTGGTTTCCGCTTTTGAACGGTGCGCGCGCCGCGTATCATCCGCAGCCGTTGGATGCGAAAGGGGTGGGGCAGCTCGTCGAGAAATCGCAGGCGACATTTCTTCCAGCGCCACCGACGTTTATTCAAGCGTACATTCGCGGCTGTTCGAAGGAGCAGTTTGCGTCCGTGCGTTACATCTGGGTGGGAGCCGAGAAGTTGCAGCCGCACATCGCGCGCGCTTTCGAGGAGAAGTTCGGATTTCCGTTGATTGAAGGCTACGGAGTAACGGAGATGTCACCGGCCGTGTGCGTGAACCGCCGGGAAAATCTGCGTCCCGGAACAATCGGCCCGGCGATTCCGGGAGTCGAAGCGAAAATCGTTCATACCGAGACGGGCGAGGATCTGCCGGTCGGGGAGGCAGGCATGCTGCTCGTGAAAGGACCGAACCGGATGATTGGATATCTAAACCGGCCCGAGGAAACGAGCACTGTTTTTCACGGCGAATGGTATGTCACGGGCGACATCGCGCTGATGGACGCCGAAGGATTCGTCAAGATCGTCGACCGTCAGTCGCGCTTCAGCAAGATCGCGGGGGAAATGGTGCCGCACGGCAGAATCGAGCAGGCGCTGCAAGACCTCCTGCCCGGAGTTGTGTGCGTGATTACGGCGGTACCTGATCCTCGCAAGGGAGAACGGCTAGTCGCGTTTGTCGCGGCGGAAAACTCGGCCAGTACGCGGGAGATCTGGCAGGGGCTCGTCAGCTCCGGGCTGCCAAATTTATGGGTGCCGAAGCTCGATGACATCCATAAGGTTGACAGTTTGCCGGCGCTCGCAAGTGGGAAGCTCGATCTGCGCGCGATCAAAGAGATGGCGCGTCAGCTAGAACGCACGCCGGTCATTTGAACGGATACGGTGTTTTGGCCAGGACGCCTGGGTGTATATATCAGCGGCTCGCGGTGGTAATGACTCTTGTGTCCAGAAATGCGAGAAACTCGTGAGGATTCCGCGTTAACTGCGGGAAGGTCGCGATCACGTGCCGGTCGGGATCCATCAAGGCGTAGAACGGGATTGAGGCAGTGTTGAATTTATCGGCTTCGAGCTTTTGATTTTTGTCTGATTCGGCGTCGGTGCCGTCGGTATACAGGTCGACCTGGACGAGATCCTTCAAAGCGGATTGAATCTCGGGACGCGTAAACATGTTGGCCTTCATCCAGTGGCAGTTGGTACAGGCGTAGCCGGTGAAGTTGACTAGAACGAGCTTGTTCTGTTGGCGTGCGGCGGCGAGTGCTCCATCGAGATCATTCTTGAAAAAGGCTGCGGCGACTTGCGCCGGCTCAGCGGTCGATGGCTCTGGAATGAATGCGTCGAGATCGCCCATACGAGCGCCGAACAGCCCAGGTACGAGGCTGATCGAAAAAATGAGGAAGAGCGCTGCGATCAGTGCGCGCGTGACTCCCAATCTCTGACCGGCTGCGATTCCCTCCATCGGCAACAGACCGAGCAGATAGAAGCCGGCGAGGCCGAACAGCACGATCCAGGCCGCGAGAAAGCGCTCGCGCGTCAGCCAGTGGAGCTGCAGGACCTGATCTACATTGCCGAGGTATTTCAACATGACCGCGAGCACGATGAAGCCAAGCACAATCTTGACTCGCGCCATCCAGCCGCCGCTTCGCGGCAGCCGGTTAAGGTATGACGGGAACAGCGCGAGGAAAAAGAACGGGGCCGCCAGACCCGTCGCAAACAGCAGCATGCCGAGTATCGGCTCGAGTCCTTTGGATTGGACGGACGCGATGAGGAGCGGCCCAACGATCGGTCCGATGCAGGCGAACGAGGTGAGTGAGAAAGTCAGGCCCATCAGCAGCGTACCGGCGTACCCGCCACCACGCGAGGCTTGATCCAGTTTGGTGAGAACTCCAGAGGGAAGGCGCAGCTCGAACGCGCCGAGCAGGCTGAGACCGAAGATGAAGAACACGATGGCGATGAAGCCGTTGACCCAGGGACTCGAACCCAATTGGACGACGCCGAACGGCCCGGCAATGGCCGTGACCAAGACGCCGAGGCCGGTGAACAGCACAATAATTCCGAAACAAAATAGCAGCGCTTGACGCCATCCACCACGCGCGTTGCTTGGTTCGTTTCCGCTCTGATTCAGGAAGAAGGAAACCGTAATCGGGATCATTGGGAACACGCAGGGCGTGAAGAGAGCGGCTAAGCCGAAGCCGAATGCGGTGAGCAGGAAAGGCAGGAGGGCAGTGGTTTGCGCGCTCGATTCGAAGTGAACAGGCGCGGGGCTCACGGGCACCGGGGCGCTCTCGGCTGCGGCAGGGACGATGGCATACCCGGGCGGAACATTGAAGGGAGCGGATGACGGCGCAACATCGGTTTCTGTCGCAGCCGTTTTCTTCACCGGGTTCAAGCACTTCGTGTCGGTGCAGGCCTGATACCGGATATTAGCGACGACGTTGGTATGCGCTTGCCCCGGCTGCTTCGGCGTAAGCGCGATCAGAAATACTGCTTGCGATGTGTAGGTTTCGGTTTCGAGATTAAAATTCTGATCGAGTTTGCGCGCCGGTGCAGGTCGATAAATCTGATACGTCGCAATCGCTGGGTTGTCCGCCAATGTGATGGTCGTGATGATCGGTCCTCCGGCGGGGGTGGTCGGCGAATAGAGATGCCAACCCGGCTGAATCGAAGCTTTCAACTCGAGGACAGCGGAACTGGCGGACGAAGGTGAAAGCGTCCATTGGACGGGATCTTCTTTGGCGGCCCAAGCGGCGCCGGCCACCAGAAGCGCGACACAGGTACGGAGAGCGCGCATATCGAGCGTCAGACTACGGGCGCGGATGCCCAGGCGTCCAACTCGATGGCGATTTTTTCATTGATGCTCGCCTCGGCGAATTCCTTCGTCACGCGGATTGCATTCCGAATCGCCTTCGCGTTGGACCGGCCGTGGCAAATGACGCAGATTCCGTTAAGCCCGAGCAGCGGAGCGCCGCCATATTCCGAATAGTCGACGCGCTTTTTGAAATCGTTGAAAGCTCCTTGCGCGAGATAGGCGCCGGCCTGCCGCACGATGTTTGCCTTGAGCGATTGCTTCAGCATCTTTCCGATCACTTCGACGAGGCCTTCGCTGACCTTGAGCGCGACATTGCCGACAAACCCATCGCAGACGACGACGTCGACCAAGCCGGTATAGACATCACGGCCTTCCACGTTGCCGACGAAGTTTACGTGCTTGAGGCTCTTCAAAAGCGGCCGCGCTTCGTGCGTTAGGGCGTTGCCTTTGTGGTCTTCCTCGCCGATTGAGAGGAGACCAACACGCGGTTTCGGCGTATGGAAAATGATGCGGAAATATGCGTTGCCCATGACCGCGAATTGCGCCAGCATTTTCGGGCTGCAATCTACGTTCGCGCCGACATCGAGCATGACCGCCGGAGTGCCCTTCAAGGTGGGGAACGCAGAGGCGAGCGCCGGCCGATCCACGCCGGGCAGCATGCCTTGCGTCATCTTGGCCGTGGCCATTACGGCGCCGGTGTTTCCCGCCGACACCACGCCTTGCGCTACACGGTCGCGAACCAGGCGCGATGCGACGCGGATCGAGCTGTCTTTCTTGCCGCGGATGGCTTTGCCGGCGCTGTCCTCCATGGTGATGTGCTCGCTCGCATGTTTGATGTCGATCGGCAGGCGCTCCCAGCCTGGGTGGCAGCGATCGAGTTCTTTGCGGATGACCTCCTCGCGGCCGGCGAGAATGACGCGCACATCTAAATGCTTGGCTGCTTGAACGGCGCCCTCGATCTCCGGTTTCGGAGCGCGATCGCCTCCCATAGCGTCGAGGGCTATGGTCACCATGTCGCGATCAGCTCTCGACGACTTCGATGACTTCGCGGCCTTTGTATTTGCCGCAGTGCGGGCACGCGCGATGCGGCCGGATTTTTTCGTGGCAATTGGGGCATTCGGCCATTTGCGGCACGGATAGCGCGTCATGGGCGCGCCTTGTAGAGGTTCGGCGCTTCGAGTGTCGGCGTTTGGGATTTGGCATGTTGTCTCTCTTTTCAGTTTGATGAGCCGATCTCGGCCCGAAGATTCTTTAGTCCGCTCCAGCGCTCGTCGAAATGCTCAGTGCGGCAATTGCAGGCCGCGACGTTTCGATTCTGACCGCACTCCGGGCAAATGCCTTTGCACGATTCGGCGCAGACTAATTGCATCGGCAAGGCGAGCAAAACGACTTCGCGCACGACATCGTTCAGCTCGAGGCCCGCGCCTTCGTAGTAGCCGACATCAATGCCCGTTTGCTCGATCTCCTCTTCGCCCCCGGATCTAGTCACTGAGTCGGACGGCATGTACACGAGATCGAACTGGCGGTCGATTGGGAATTGAGCCGCTTCGAGGCAGCGGTCACACGGCGCCTCAACGCTGCCGGTCAATCTACCGTGAATGCGCACTTCGCCGAGCGAGCGGTTGAGCAACTCAGCAACACCCTCGGCGTGCAGGTCGGAGGGCTGGGTAATCGGCGCCTCGAAGTCGATGCTGCCGGGCGCGACATCGGCCGCGAATTTTACGGGCCTTAGCTCAAGTTCGTGCAGGCTGATGAACACTGGTCGGCTCTCAAATCGGGCAATGCTCGCTGGATGCGAGTCGTGCAGTGCGGCGTGGGGATACGCTGTAACGTTTAAGTATATCAGTCAGCGGGCACCCGCAAAGATTCTGTATAATCAAATTGTCTATCCAGCGTTCACGAGCGTGCGTTCCGGCACGCCACCCGCGCAATCTTTTCGCGCTCATCCGGTGACAGGTGAACGCGCGGGGAGAGCAAATATGGCGCATCGCGGACGGCAGACATCAAGCAAACGGTTAAAAGAGCAGCAGAGAAAAGAGCGGGCGATCGAAAAGGCCGCACGGCGGCAGGAGCGCAAACTCGAGAAGGAGAATCCGCTGCACACGAATCCGAATGACGAGATTTTGGAACCGCTTACTGGGCCAAATCCCGAACTTGTGAACCCGGACTTCTGAGGTCCGGCGATAGTTCTGGAGCTAGCGAATCAATAACACGCCCGGAGTGAGGGCGGAGGGTTATTGCCGCCTATAAAAAAGCATTTTGGCGATTCATATCCGCGTAAATAATTGATAATAAATGAGATAAGTGTGATTGGCGGCTTGAAGATACAACGCGTGAAATTTATTGAAAATTGTGACTGAGAGCTTAGTCGCGGTAGCAAATCAGTGCGTCACCTAAACCGTGCTTGAGAGAGTCGAGCCAGGGCTCATAATTTTGCCACTCGCACAGGCCGTCGCGGAATACCGGCTGGCGTACTTGCTCTGAGCTTGCGGTTTGAATGCTGCGTTGGGTTTTGTAGAACTCGAGGCAGGATGGTTGGTATTCGAGACCGCAGAGTTCGAGAATTCGGCGCACGCTGCTTTTTGTGTCGTTAACGACGTCTTCGTACCAGACTCGCAGGACCCGGCCGGGAAGGACTGCATCCCAGTGCCGCATCAGCTCTAAATAGGTACGGTAATAGCGAGCGAGGTCGTCGAGGCTGTAGCTGAACTCCTGACCTTTCGCGAATAGCTGTTTCCAATTGCTAAAGCAGCAGGCCATCGGCTCGCGGCGGACGTCGATGATTTTGGCGTTCGGCAGTATGAGATGAATCAGCCCGATGTCGCGGAAGTTGTTGGGGAGCTTGTCGATGAAGAACGGCTTGCCTCGGCGGTACGCGCGTGTGTCCGTGAGGTATCGCTGCCCGAGTCTGCGGAAGTCTTCATGCGTGAGCTCGGCGAACGCGTCTGGATATTGTGATCGGCTCAATTCGACGACGATTCGCTGGAGATCGGCCAGCTCGTGCGTGGCTTCGACCTGCGAATGGGACGCGAGAATCTGTTCGATAAGCGTCGATCCCGAGCGCGGCAGCCCCACGATGAAAATTGGATCGGGATCCGGCGCACCGGCTCTGGATCGTGCGGCAAAAAACTCTGCAGTGCAGATTTCTTTCTGCTTGCGCGTGTTGGTCTCGATAGCTTCAGGATCGTAGCGGATCGCGGCGCGTTTCAGTTGATTGCCGCGCTCATAGAATCGCCAGGATTCTGCATACTCGGTTCGGTCTTCGTACGCCTTCCCGAGCGCGAAGCAGAGATGATAGCGATCAACGGAGGCGGTCCCAGGCGCTGCTTCTTCGGCGCGGATGCTTCGAATCTCGTCGGGTGAAAAACGATAGGTCTTGAGATTGGCGAGGCTCCACCAGGCGTCGCCGAAGCTTGGGCGGAGCGCTGCTGCGGTGCAGTAGCATTCGATTGCTTCTTTCCGCCGTCCGACGGTTCTGAGAACGTTGCCGAGTGAGACGTGCAGCTCGGCGGAATCGGGGATTGCGGCGAGGAGTTGGTGATATATAGCGATGGCGCGCTCGTATCGTCCGAGGCCCACGCATGCGGCGGCTGAGAGTGCAACATACTCGGTGTTAGCGGGTTCGAGGCGGAGCAAAACGTCGATTTCGTCGCTTGCCTGAAGATATTTCTGGCGATCCAGGAGAACGCGAATGTTCAGGCGGGAGACTTGATTGGCGGCGGTGTCGGCGTTTGCGGGTTGCCCGAGCATGCGGTACAGACGTTCGAGCATGTTCCAGCTTGCGGAAAGCGCCGGATTGAGGTTTACGCCGCGGAGAAAAGAGTCGATGGCGCGCGAGGCGTCGCGCAGTGTTGTGTAGCAGTAACCGCGCTCCTGATAGAGCAGGCTGAATTGGGGATGCCGTTGTTCGAGGCGTTGCAAAGCGCCGAGCGCTTCGGGAATGCGATTCAGGCAGCGGTTGTTCGTGGCGATCAGATATAGGACATCGGGGTGCGCAGGTGCTTCGGCTTCGAGGGCAACGGCGGCGGCGAGCGCTTCACTGTGACGGCGATTATTGCTTAGGTCGCGGATGCGCGTTAGTTCGTGTTCAATGTGCGAGGGCGACGGGGTCATTGTGTTCAGAGTGGCGGCTTGCCCGCCACGCAGGCTCGCGCCTGCCCCACAGACGCACTACAGTTTCAGGGTGACGAGGCCACCGAGGACTGGATCTGAGAAGCTGGGTGCGCCGGTTTCGACGTGACCTGCGAGGCGATACCGGAAGACTGAATCTCCGGTGACGGTGATGATTAGGTCGTACCAACCGTGGAACTGGTCGAGGGACAACGTGTCGATGAATTTGCCATTGGGTTTGACCTGCTCGACAGTCGATTCGCCGGTGTAGGCATCGAGCACGTTGACTTCGGCTCCAGTGGACCCGAGATTGGTGATTCGCCAGTCGATAGAACCGTGGCGCTCGGTGTCGACGTTTACTTTGTATCCGGACACGACGTCGAGGAGGGCGGCGCCGGGACGAATACTGCCCTCGAAGACGCGCTCGAAGCCGTTCGGACCGTAAACCGACAGATGATAGATCCAGTCAATGGTCCATGAATCGGATAGCTGCTTGCCTGGTTCAACCGTGTAAGTCCGCACGGTATCCGCGGCGTTGGCGGCGCGTACCTGAAACACAACCGTCGCACGGCCCGTGTTTATGAACGTCAACACAACCTCATGCTTCGAAGCGTTCACTACGGCGTGGACGTTCAACTCGTAAGGCAACGCGCGAGCGGGGCGGAGGCCTTTCTCCTGCTTCGGCACGCCGAGAAACACGCCGTCGAGAGTGGGCACAAAGGTCGTAACATCTCCGCCCGCAAGTTGGTCCTTGGGCGGCACAAAGCCGGCAGTGGACGGCAGGTCGACGCGCTCCGAGTTGGGGTTGGCGAAGTTAAACATCGCAGTCAGGTCGCCGACGACTGCGCGACGCCAGGGAGAGATGTTGGGCTCGGTCACGCCGAAGCGCTTCTCGACGAATCGGATGACGGAGGTGTGATCGAAGACCTCGGAACAAACGTAGCCGCCCTTGCTCCACGGAGAGACTGCAAGCAGGGCCACGCGTGTGCCCAGGCCGATGGGGCCGTTCGGTTGCGAGGTAATGACGATCTCGTTTTCGATGCTAACCGTTGACTTCCCGTAGGCGGGGGTTTGTGGCGGCGTGGGCGGCACCAAGTGATCGAAGCTGCCGTCCGCCTCATCGTAGTCGATGATGAAGACGGTCTTGCTGAAGACCTCCGGGTTCGATACCAGGATATCGAGCACGCGCGAGACATACCAGGCGCCGTAGTCGATTGGATAATCCGGATGTTCGGTATAGCCGGCCGGTCCGACGATCCAGGACACTTGCGGCAAGGTACCGTGCTCTACGTCGTACTTGAATTCGTCGAACAGAAGCTCTTGCCAGGCCTTCCACTCGGAATCCGAGGCGCCGGAAGTGGGGATTTTGTTGATGATTTCGGTACCTTTGCAGCCTCTGTCGAATAGCGGCGTTCCGGGCGAGGCAGTCGCGTATTGATTGAAGTAAAGCAGCGAGTTATCGGTGTAATTGCCGGCGAAAGAATTTCCCGTGCCGTCGCCGAAGTCGGGCGCGAAGGTAGCTCCAGCCAGATCCTGATAGACCTTCCAGGTGATGCCGGCGGCCTCCAGTCTCTCGGGAAAGGTCTTCCATACCCAATACGCATTGTTGACGCTGAGACCGTTGTAGGTAGCAGGTCCCGCGCCATGGCCGTCGGCTCCGCCGGGTCCGAGATAGTTCACGTTGCCGATGCAACCCGACCACAGATAGTCGCGGTTTGGGTTGGTCGGGCCCATGATGGAGCAATAGTAGGCGTCACCGACCGTGAAGGCGTCCGCAAGGGCGTAGTGATAGGGAATGTCGATGCGCGTCATGTACGACATCGCTATCGGGCCTTTCTGAATCGGCCACATGTCGTATTGACCCCAGTTCCACGCCAGATGGGTGGTTTCCCAACCGTGGTCGGTTCCGGGGAAGTAGGTCAGGCCGAGGCTCTTCAGACCCGGCTGGATGCTTTCAGGATTGACGCGGAACGGTGGGACCACTTCAACGCCGTCGGACGGGCCGCCCAGATCGCCGTAGTCGGGAGGGACTGCGAATCCGTTCGCAATATT